>Ga0068712_1000032_pt1 | contig 253788 bp, 235 predicted proteins | sample MTBAKSrepl1MetaG_FD_62987 | JGI IMG/M metagenome (GOLD analysis project Ga0068712, IMG submission 62987) | Enrichment culture microbial communities from Arthur Kill intertidal strait, New Jersey, USA, that are MTBE-degrading - MTBE-AKS1... | ecosystem: Environmental > Aquatic > Marine >... | reverse complement strand
TGTTAATCAAATCCGATGGTTATTATACAAGACGCAAAAGAAAAGTCAACCCCTAAATGCCGTTTTCACTCATATTTTCAAGTAGATAGCTTTGCTAACAGGTTTTTACGAACTCATCAAGTTATTGGGCCCGTGGTCCTATTATTTTTCGAAGGTTCCTTCGATGATACGTGATCCGGCCGATACCTGCATTTACAGGTAGGACCGCCACGGGAGATAGCCTCCGGGGGACCGATTTTCGGGCCATGGGCGGCGCCCATCAGGCTGTTGAAAAACGCGATCTACTGCGTTCCCCTTCCTTTTTCGTCATTGCGGCGTACTGTAGGGTACGCCTCATTCCTCAGAAATCGCCACGTCGAAGGCGTGGCTTGCATCTCATCGTTTTGGACCAGCCGGCCCGCAATACCGCTTATCAACGGGGTGATAAGGTCCGTTCGAATTGGGGACGCACGATCCGGAGTCGGCAGAGGAAGTGTATGCACATTTGGGCAGATGCTCATACTTAAGTATATCCAATGCGCTGCCTCGTTGTAAAGGGGCGCCCATCCCCGGTTGATCCTAGAAAGCCGCAAGCGGTCTTGGAGCCGTTGAGCGGCCACCCGTCTGTTGGGAGATCTTACCGCTGACAGGCCGTGGTTTGTTCTTGGAATTCCGGGGTCAAGAGAGAATTTCCGGTCCCTTTATCCTCCTCGGTCCCATGTATCCGGAACGGCGCAGGATATTCCGACTCGCTCACAGTGTTTTACCCAACCGGAGGGAGGCCAGGGGAAGCCCCGCCAGGCTTTCCGCGTGGTACAAGTCCCTCCCCACGGGTTCGAAGGGGATGAACATCAGCGCGGTGTTCGTGGTCTTTATTTGCATGTCGGGCAGGAGGGGAAAGACGGTTCTTTTGGCCACCGCCATGGAGGCCAGGATGATCTTCAAGGATTCCACCGCCTCCGAAAGGGGCAACGTCACGGGCTTGGGAGGAGAGGCGGGCCATGTGTTCTCAGGACCGGGTTCGGGCTGAAACGCGGTGAGGCGCCGGGACAATCGCAGGAATACGTGAGGGGGTGCTTTGAACGCCGGAACGTAAAAGCAGACCGGTTGTTCGTCCCACAAGGCTTCCATCCTGCGCGTCAGGTTCAGCCGACGAACCAGGTCCCCCTGGGTCCGGACTTCCGGGTTCCGGATGTCCGCTTCGATTCTCCAGAAAGGCAACGCGGCGCCCCGGGAAGCGCCCCCGGGAGAAGCACCCACGGAGATTGGAAGCAGGTTTTCGCGGTGGGCTTCCCAGGCGGATCGGCAATGGGTGCACAGAAGCACGCAACTATCGGATGCTCCTTGCAGGTCGCCCCCGCACCGGGGGCAGAGGGCCGGCAAAAAGCGGATATCCCACCGGCTCCGGTCTTCGGCGGATGCCTGCGTCTCCTCGAGTTCGGACGGGGATGCCCCTATGGGAGTGTCCGTGACGGCGTCGAACACACGATTCTGCTTGAGCGTGAACGGCGCATAAATGAGACTCAAGGTTTCGCCTACCAGCACGCTGCACAGCAAGGGATCCAAGATGTCCGAATCCGGCGAAGGTTGGGCGTAGACGTCGAGAGCCTCCCGAAACGACTGCTCTGGTTTCAGAAAATGTCCGGGCGTCTGCGGCGTGGCGAAGGTGAGTTTCAAGGTCCCGGGTCGTAATCCCAGAGAAGAGGGAAAGCCCCCCAAAGGTCCGGCGTATCGGCTGGTGTCCACGATTCGGTGGGTGACGCCGGTGCGCGTTCGGGCGTCGAATCGAACTCCTTTGAACCGCCAGTAAGGGACGTAGACAGGCGCTTCTTTAAGGGACGGGGCCGGGGAAAGGTGCATGCGGAAGAAACTCTTGGAAGTCACCACCAGCGTCACCCGGCAGTAGGCGCACGAAAGCACCCGGTCCGTTTCCCGGAGGACGATGGGGGCGCCGCACTGGCGGCACCGCCCGTGGATGCGCCAGCTAGAGCTTTTCACCGCAATGATTGCAGTATACGGCATCGAACAGATTTTCGACGCCGCATGCGGCGCACCTCTTGGCCGAGGGAACTTCCTCCACCCGAAGACCGCATCGGGAGCAGAACCGGGCGTTGGGGGGCAGGTTTTTCCCGCATTGGAGGCACTGGCTGAATACGATCAATTGGTGGCCGCATTGAGGACAAAACGTGTCGTCTCGGGAAACGGTCCCGCCGCATTCCGGGCATTTCAAGGAGTCGGGAGCCGAAGCCCGGTCCGGTTTGAAATAGTCCGCAAACAGTGCGGGCATCATGAAGCCGAGTCCCATACCCAGGGCGGACCCCGCTCCGTCGGGGCTTTCAGAAGTCTTCTCCAGGGCCATGGCCGCCTTCATCTTGAGCAGGCGGTTCAGGTCGTCGAATACGCTCATCCGGCTCTTGTCGTCAATGGCTTTCTGGACTTCGGGGGGAGGGGTGACGGCATTGATGTACAGGCCGGTAAGGGCCAGGCCGAAATGGGAGAAGTCCTGCTGGAGTCGTGTTTGAAGTCCCCGGGAAAGATCGTCGTACCGGCCGGGGAGGTTTGTCAACGTGTCCAGATGTTCGCCCATATGGTCATTGAACCGGGATACGATGACCTGGTTCAGGTATTCTTCGATCTCATCCGTGGTGAACATACCCTGGGTGCCCACCAGACGGTTGATCAGCAGCAGGGGTTGCACGATGCGGATATTGAAGACTCCGAAAGCCCGCAGCCGCAAGAGGCCCAGTTCCTGATCCCTGAACGCCACAGGGTCCCGGGTTCCCCATTTCAGGTTGGTAAAGGTCTTCAGGTTGGCGAACCAGGTTTCCGCCCGGAGGGGGCTGGTGGCTCCCCACGGAATGGCGAGGATCTTGGTGAGAATCGGAATGTTCGCCGTGATCAGGGTGTGTCGGCCCGGCCGGAAGGCATGAATGGCCTTGCCGTTGTAAAAGAAGACGGCCGCCTGACTTTCCCGCACGATGAGCTGGGCGCCGAACTTGATTTCTCCGGAACCTTCTTCCGGAATACGATGTACGATTTCCCGGCCCGACTCGTCGAACCATTCGATGACTTCCAGGAATACCACGTTGTTTGTACCCATGGGCGCTGCGTGTTCCTTTCCGGGATCCGGTCGTGTGAAGTCGCGGGCGGGTCCCTTCCGGCGATTCATGTCGAGGTTAACGATGTAAAGCCCGATTCAAATGCGGAAACACCTTCGTTTTTTATCGGTCGGTGGGTCGAATGGCTTAATATTTAGATTTTCCCTGTCTTCGGGACTGCGTGCCCGGTCCATCCTGAATGACGCGGCGCTCGGCGCCGGCAAGAACCGCCGGGAGGATATTTCGTTGGAGTTCCCGCAGAGTTGCGGTACATTGGATACGAGAAGAGCGGTTGCGGCCCGTCGGCCATGGCGCGCGGGGTTTCGTGTCTTCTGTATATTCCTCGGGAAATAGGTCCGGTTCCGTATGAGACGCCTGCATGCCCGTTTGAAACCCACTACCTGGACGATCCTGGCGTTCGCTGTCCTGATTTCGGTGGGTACGGGCCTTCTGATGCTGCCCGCGGCGTCCGGGGGCCGCCCGCTGGGGTTTGCGGACGCTCTGTTCACGTCCACTTCCGCTTCCTGCGTCACGGGTCTCGTGGTGGTGGACACGGGAACGGATCTCAGCCGGTTCGGTCAATGGGTGGTCTTATGCCTCATTCAAGCGGGCGGTTTAGGGATCATGATCCTATCCACGGTGTTCTTACTCCTGACCGGGCGGCGGCTGAGCATGTCCGGCCGGTACGTTCTTCTGGACACGTTCACGCACAGCGGAGAAACCGGGCTCCGGGAATTGCTGCTGGACATCGTACGATTCACGTTCCTGCTGGAAGCTTTGGGCGCCTGCCTGCTGTTTGCGGCGTTTCTGCCCGGGCGTACCGTTGGAGAAGCGGCGTACTATTCCGTGTTCCATTCCGTGAGCGCCTTCTGCAATGCCGGGTTCAGCCTGTTTTCAACGAGTTTCGAGCAATTCCGCGGGAACTGGATCGTGAATCTGGTTTCGGCCCTGCTGATTGTAGCGGGGGGGTTGGGCTTTCTGGTTCTTTCGGAACTGCGCCGAAAGAAGCCCTTGGACCGGAGGGCCTGGTCCCGGCTCAGCCTGCATTCCCGGTTGGTGCTCACCACCACGGCCATTCTCCTGTTGGGGGGAACCGCGTTGATCCTCCTGATGGAATGGCGGAACACCCTGGTTTCCATGCCCTGGCCCGAACGGATCCTGGCCGCCTTCTATCAATCCATGACGGCGCGGACGGCGGGATTCAACACCCTGCCCACGGGTTCACTGACGGACGAAACGCTTTTCCTGCTGATTCTGCTCATGTTCATCGGTGCTTCACCCGGATCCTGCGGTGGAGGAATCAAGACCACCACCTTTGCGACGCTTTTTGTGTTGGGGCGTTCCCGATACCTCGGGTTTCGACGGGCCCAGGTGTTCGCCCGATCCATTCCGAATGAAAACGTGGGGCGTGCGGCGGGCGTGGTCATGATGAGTTTCGTCCTCGTGGCGGCGGCCACCCTGGGTTTGCTTATGTCCGAATTCGAAGGAATTCCGCACCCGCAGAACGCCGGGCGTTTCCTGGAGACGCTGTTCGAGGTGGTGAGCGCCTACTGCACCGTGGGGCTGTCCACGGGCATGACGGGGGACCTGACCCCCATGGGGAAGTTCCTGCTCAGCGGCGTCATGTTCGTGGGCCGCCTGGGTCCTCTTATGGTGGCCGTGGCCCTGATGCACGACAAGGCGGAAGACTTCTACTATGCGGAAGAGAGCATCATGATCGGATGAGGGATGTATGAAACAGTTTGCCGTAGTGGGCGTGGGGTTGTTCGGTGCTTATCTGGTCACCCACCTGTACGAAAAAGGTCATGAGGTTCTGGCCGTGGATTCCAATCCGGCTCGGGTGCAGGCCGTCAAAGATCGGGTCACCCGGGCCGCCGTGGCCGACGGGACGGACCGGGCCGTGCTGGAAGCTCTCGGCGCGGGCGGGATGGATGCCGCGGTGGTGTGTATCGGCGCCGATATGGGCCACTCCATTCTCACCACGCTCAATCTCAAGGAGATCGGTGTAAAGCGGGTCCTGGCTCGGGCCACCACGGAAGCACACGGCCGCATTCTGAAAAGGATCGGGGCCGACGAGGTCTTCTTTCCGGAAAAGGACCTGGCGTTGTCGCTGGGAGAGCGGCTTCACAACCCGAATCTGCTGGATTATCTGCCCTTGATCACCGGCTATGGTATTGTGGAGATCACACCTCCTGAGGAATTCGCGGGTAAGACCTTGCGGGAACTGGATTTGACCAATCGGTACGGGATCCAGGTCATCGCCGTCAAGAAGACCGTCCCGGAAGATGTCCTCATGGCGCCCAAGGCCCAATACCGGGTGGAATCCGGGGACCTGTTGATTCTCTTTGGGCCCGACGACAGCCTGGGCGAGTTACGGGCGCGGGAGACCTGATGCGCCGTTCGTTTCATCCGGTCTTCCGGAGCGGGATCCGGAACCATGCCTTACGTCCGGGGTCGGTGAGGTCTATCCACTGCAGGATTTCTTCCTCGGCCTTTCCTCGCTTTCGGTTTCCCGGCGTTCCGGACCGCCTGCCGGCAAGAGCGGGCTTTTTCGCGTCGGCGCAGCGGAGGGACGGGAATCAACGTTGACGGTGGGAGGAGCCACCGGCTATTCTGGAAAGAGGCGTGCAGGAAGAGGGTTCCGCGCCGTCTCGACTTTTTGCAGGGCCGGGACCCCGGCGGGTAATGGCCGTGTTGGCGGGAAACCATGAACCATCACACCACCGAAGGGGGAATCCGTCATGCGGAAACACGGTATCCTTGCGGCGTTGATGGGGCTCCTGGCGTTCTGGTGTTTTTCGATACCGGGGGCCCGGGGCATGGATGGTCTATTTTTCTACGATAACGTTTTCAGCCTGTCCGGCGGAAACGCCACTCCAATGAACGGCCTCTTGGATTCCGGAGCCGTGGACGGCATCTGGAAGGACGCCGGTCCCACCATGAATTTTTATGTGCAGACCTATGCGCCGGGATCGGTTCTGGTGATCGCCACGCCGGATCTGGGGACGTTCTACGTATTTCTGGACGACGATGTCTCGGACGGGATAGACGCGTTCGACCTGGCGGGCCGGGGGCATCATTTGACCATGACGTTCCTTTCGGAGACCCAGGCTTCGGCCGTCATGACCCCGGCGGGGCTTCCCGCCCAGGAATACTCCATTACCCAGGAATTCGGCATATGGACCGAAGTTCTGTACGACGGCATCTGGAAGTCGCCCTCGTGCGAATTTCCCGCGATGAATTACTACGTGCAGACGTACGGCACCGGTTCCGCCATCGCCATCGTCACCGAAAATCTGGAGGAGATCCGGGTGTTCCTGGAATCCGACCTGGCTTCCGGATTCGATGCACCAGAGCTTTCCGGCAAGCCGTACCGCCTGATGCTGGGTTTCGACGCGCTACCTCCTCCCGACGCCCAGCCCATGGCCCGGTGTTTTGCCGCGCCCTATGGTACGACGGCCGGCGGTCTGACGGGATACGCTTCCCTGGTCTCCTGGACACCTGATGCATGCGATGTGGATGCCGACACGGTCGAACAATGGCTCGAAAGCATAGGGGGGCCGTTAGACGTGTTGACGGGTATGCCGAACAGCGTGTTGGACCTCATGCTGGCGGTTGTTCAGGGTCTCCTGGGCGGTGGGGAAGAAACCTCCTGCCCTCTGATGACGGTTGCTCCCCCCTTCGATCTGTCGTGGTTGCTCTTTCCTCCGTCCGTCATCGATGTTTCGGTGGACTTCGGGTCGGGATGCACGTTCCAGGACGAAACCTATTCCGGTTCCATGATCCTTCAGATAACGGGATTCGGCATCGCGTTTGAACCCACCGTCGAAATGACCGGCGCTTTTTCGGCCGCGTTCACCGACTTGAAAGGGGAATCCGCGACCCATGCGCTTAATGGGACCGTGTCCGGGAATCTTCAGATGGGGCTGGAGGAACTGAGCGAATCCGGGGTCGGAGGGGTCACGGCCCTCATCGACATTACATCCTCGGACGTGACTTTAGGCAACCACACCCTCACGGGAGGCAGCACGATTTCGTTTTCTCTGTCCTCCCTGACCGGAGCGGGGCAGGTTTCGGCGCTAATAACCTCTTCTTCGTTGGTTTTTGACGGCAAGCCGGTTTCGGGCAGCCTCGGCCTCGACGGTTCGATCGAGGAGATTTCGGAGGAAGAGAGTTACATCGATCTGGACCTGACGTTCGACCACTTCGGATCCCCGGATTTGATGTTGAACGGAACGGGAACCGTCCAGGGAACGTTAGGATCCACGAGCACTCTGGATCTAGCGATGGAAGCCACCGGCACGGATGCCGCCGGATCCAGGCCCATCCAGGTGTACATGACGCTGTTGCAGTCGCCGACTGAGGCGATTCTGAACACCACTCCCGGTCCGACCAGCATCTGGGGCAATGCCGTCGTGACCATGGAGGACGTTATCCTGGCGACCGCGGAGGTGTGCGATTATCCTACGAGTGGGCTGATTCTGTTTCAGTGCCCGGGACTGCCGCCGACGTCCGTGACTTTCCAGGGCTGCCATACCCCTCCCGTAATCCAGTAACGCGTTGGGGGACCCTTCTTCCGAAGGGTCCCCAATCTACCCGCGCCATCAGCCCCTGGAATGGTTAAACGCCGGAATCATTTCACCTTGAGTTCGTCTATCTCGTATTTCTTGAGTTTACGCCAGAGGCTGGTCCGGGGAATGCCCAAGATCTTGGCGGCGCGAACCTTGTTGTAATTGGTGGCCTCCAGCACCCTGATGATATGCGCTTTTTCCTGCTCCGCCATACTGCTCAGGGTATCCTGCGAAATGGGGTCCACCTCCAGTAATCTCAGGTCATCGGGCAGATCGTCCGCACCAATATGCTTCTTTTCACCCATGGCGACGGCGCTGCAGATCATGTGGTCCAACTCTCGAACATTGCCCGGAAAGGGATAGCGCATCAGGATGTCCATGGCCTGCCGGGTAAAACCTTCGAAGGCTTTATGATACAACTGATTGTAAAAGCGCAGGAAATGCTCGGCCAACAGGGGGATGTCCTGTCTGCGTTCGCGCAACGGCGGGGTGCGGATCACCACCACCTTGAGTCGAAAAAACAGGTCCTCACGGAAGCGGCCAGCGCGCACCTCATGTTCCAAGTCTTTGTTGGTGGCTGAGATTAGCCGGATATCCAGGGGTACCGGCTTGTTCCCGCCCACGCGCAGCAGTTTTCTTTCCTGGAGCACGCGAAGTAACTTGACCTGTGTGGCGAGGGCCATTTCGCCGATTTCATCTAGGAAAACCGTGCCGCCTTGAGCCACCTCCAGCAGCCCGGGCTTGAAGCCGTCGGCGCCGGTAAAGGCCCCTTTCTCGTGTCCGAACAGCTCGTTGGCGATGAGATCTTCCGCAAAGCCGCCGCAGTTGAATCCTACGAACGGGCTGTTTTTCCGGGGGCTTCCATTATGAATGGCCCGGGCCACCAGTTCCTTGCCTGTACCGCTCTCACCGTGAATCAGCACGTTGCAATCGATTTTCGCCACCTTATTGATGGCTTTGATCAGTTCCCGAATGTGGGGACTGATGCCCAGAATTTCCCGGGTGTGATCCTTTTTGAGCAGTTCCTGTTTAAGTTGCTTGTTTTCGGTGAGCAGGGCGATTTTCTCCGCGACCCGTTGCAGGGTGGACAGGATCTTTTCGGGGGTAAGCGGCTTTTCGATATAATCAAAGGCCCCGAGTTTGATGGCGTTAACCGCATCGTCTATCGCCGCGTAGCCGGTGAACAAAATGACCTCGGTTTCGGGAAAGCGAGACTTGATGCGTTCCAGCAGCTCCATACCGGTCAATTGAGGCATGCGGATGTCGCTCATCACGATGTTGAAAGCGCCCGCGGCCATACGCTGGAGCATCTGAGCGGGATTTTCGAACAGTTCCACGCGGTATCCATGGCGATTCAGGATTCGGCCGATTTGCCGGAGTGCGACGGATTCATCGTCGACGACGGCTACCTTCAAGGCAGTGGCGGGCGCCGGGATGGATTTCACGGGCGGTTTTCCCCCATCCAGCGATTATGGTTCGAGTTCGGCGAGGGGTCGTCCACGGCGCCCCGGGGCAAGGTGACGGTGAATACGCTGCCTTTTCCCGGCCGGCTGGCTACTTCGATGCGTCCGCCGTGATTTCGGATGATTCCGTGAGAAACCGAGAGTCCCAGTCCGGTTCCTTTGCCTACCGATTTCGTTGTGAAAAAGGGGTCGAATATATGGGGCATGACGTCGGGGGGGATGCCGCAACCGTTGTCTTCGATATGCACGGAAACCCAACCGTGATCGGCGTTTCTTGCCTTCACCGCTATCCGGCCTCCCTTTTCCACGGCATCCAGCGCGTTCAGCACCAAGTTCAAGAAAACCTGTTTTAATTGCTGCCGGTCTCCAACAATACGGGGCAGTTGGGGTTCAATGTGCAGTTCAATGGGTACCCCGCGAACCCGTGCCTGGTTGAAGGCCAGTTTGGTGGTTTCTTCCAGAAGTCGGCCGAGATCCAGGGAATGCATTATGGATTTGTTTTCCCGCGTGAAATCGAGAAGATTGTGGACAATAGCCCGTGAGCGGTCCGTTTCCTGGATGATGTCCTGGATCATCTGTGTATGTTCTTCCGGAGGCAGATGATCGTATTCCTCGAGCAGCGAATGGGCGGTCAGCATGATGTTGTTCAGTGGATTGTTCAGTTCGTGAGCCACGCCGGCGGTTAAGATGCCCACGGCCCTGAGCTTGTGGGATTCGATGAGGGACATCTGGCGTCTTTCGAGTTCCTTCAGCATGCGGTTGATGGCCACCTCCACCGTGGTGAATTCATCCCTGTACTTGCGCACCGGTTTGAGCGGCGTGAAGTCGCCTTTGGCGATGCGCCGGGTCTGTTGCACGAAGTCTTTCAGCGGCTGCATGAACCGGATGGACAAGAAGCGGGCCATATACAGCATCAGAAAAAAGAGAAAGACCAGACAGTAAAGGGGCACTCTCTGTACCAGATCCAACCACCTGGAGACCAGTTCATGCTCTTTGGCGGCCAGAGCCGCCGCGTCCGACACCATTTTCGATCCATAACGCCGCAGGTCCACCTCGATTTCGCCCTGAACCCCTGGTGGATTGTCCTCATGTTCAACGAGCCGCTCCAGCTTTTTCAGGCCGGCATGGTAGAGCTCCATGTTGCGGATGGTTTCTTCCTTTTGCCAGGGCATGGATATCACTTGCAAATCCGCGGCGTTCTCGCTCAGGATCGTTCGGGCTTTCTCCGTACTTTGAAGCGCGTCCTGCAAGTTGGTTCCATATAGAAAGTAATTTTTCTCCCAGCGACGGGCCTGTTCGATGTTGAACAGGAACTGCTCCCATGCCTGGATGGAACTGATCTTCTTTTCGATTCGGTTGATGGCGAACATGGCGGCAGCGGTGATCAGAACGGATAGAATAAAGAAAGTGAAGAAGCCGAGAATGATCTGAAGGCGGAAATTGAAAATGGGCCTGCCGAGAAGTTCTTCTTCAGGCCCTGTGCGGGATGTTTCGACGGTTGCAAACCACACGATCGTCAGTGTTCCACTTCGGCGTTGCGCTGATCGCCCGGCTCGCCCTTTAGCGACGTAAACCCCATATCGTGGGCGGCGTTGGCCACCAGCGATCGGAGATCGCTGGGCCTGAAAGGCTTGGCGATCATATCGAAGGCGCCTTTTTCCATGCATTCCCTGGCCAGTGCAGCGGTGGCAAAGCCGGTGATGATGATCACCCGAGTGTCCGGACGGGCGGCTTTGGACGCTTCCAGCACCTGAATGCCGCTTACCTCGGGCATCATAACATCCGTGATGATGATATCAAAGTTCTTTTCCTTGATTCGGTCCAGAGCCTTCAGCGGGTCCTGGTATACCTCCACGCGGCATCCCAGCTTTTCCAGCCCGCCTTTAAGACGTTGCCCTACAATGGGCTCGTCATCGATCAATAGTATTTCGGGATAGATCATTTCCGTCCCCCTATCTGCGTGACCGAATGGTTTCGTACAAGCCACAGTAATACTTACACGCTGTTGAAATGAGTTCTGTCTTTGCACATCTCGACATAGTTGACGCCCTCCATCCGCATAACCGATTCCTTGAGGGCCAAAGCCTTTTTCTGTTGACTTTTTTTGAGCGCCCGCGAATACAGATAAACCAGACCGTCATGGGCTTTTATCTCCACGTCCGGTACGTCGTCCACCAGGGCGGTCTTAATCCTGGAGGCCAATTCCAGGTTGCTCATGCAGTTCACGGAATAGGTCATGGGTTTGAACCGTTTCTGCTGCAGGGTGCTCAGAATAATGTCGGATCCTTCTTTGGTATCCATGTGGGCCAGATTGAGTGTCAAATCATACAGGTTGGGATCCTCCATTCCCGCATGGTACACTTGCTTGAACCACTTGAGAACCTGATTGCCGGACCGGGTTGGAAAAGGAGGCTCGGCGCCGTACCCGTGATGGAGCAAAACCAGGACCTTTAAGACATGAGATACTTCATGGAAAATAGGATAGCCCAAATATCCGCAGAATACAAGGTCATTGCCCGTCATGAGTTCACAGAGCTTCTGCTCCAACAAGGCAATGTGTTTCATCTTTTCCTTCGGAAAGAGCCGGTGCCTCAGTGTGCGATCCTGCAGCGCACGAGACAAATCCGACTTAGACGTGTTAAACGTATCCGCGGTGGCTTTCACCAAGTCGTCCATAAGTACCAGGCGGTATCCCAGCTGGGTCGCCGTGTGTTCGGCTATGACTTCGCTTTCCTTGCTATGTTGTGATAATATGGCAACAATTGACATGGATATACCTCTCTTGTCTTGGACTCATATTCCATAAAATAGTACCAGCATTGCTATAAGTATCACGATAAAGATGACGGACATCAATCCCCCGGCCTTCATGAAATCAATGCTTCGGTAGCGGCCTGGTCCCATGTATAAAGCGTTCACTTGGTGGGTGGGCAATATGAACGAGTTGGACGTCGCCAGACCGACGACCAGCGCGGCCATGCGGGGGTCCGTTCCGCTGGCCAGAGCCATGTTGACCACCAGGGGGACGAGCAGAACGGTGGCTCCCACATTGGATATGACCAGAGTAAAAAATGTGGCCAGAAGGGCGACGGCCGTCAGAAGACCCACGGGGGACACCTGGCCGATCATGCCGAGGATCGTCTGGGCGATCCAGCCGGCGGCTCCTGATTTTTGCGTGGCGATACCTAAGGGAATCAGGCCGGCGAGCAGGAAAACCGTCCTCCAGTCCACGGCCTGGTACGCTTCGTCGATGGTGAGGACCCGGAACAGGATCATGCCGAAGGCCCCGGTCATGAGGCTCACGGAAAGTTGAATCTTGAATACAATGATCATGATCAGCGCCACTCCGAACCAGAGACCCGCCGCCATGGCTTTTTCAGGCTTCATCACTTCTCCCACGGGAGTGGTGAAGATGAAATTGTGCTTTTCTTCCAGGATCTTGAATCGATCCCAGCCGCCCTCGAGCACCAGCGAGTCGCCGGAGCGCAACACCATACTGGACAAGCCGCTCAGGAACACCTGGTCGGCTCGGTACAGGGCCACCGGGTTGACTTGATACTGCTCCCAAAAATGGACTTCCCTCAGCGTTTTACCGATCAGTTCCGAACGCGGCGCCACCACGGCTTCCAGGATCCCGAAACGCTCCTGAGCAAAATCGTCTTTGAATATTTTCAATGCCTCCTTGATTTCCATACCGTAGTCGGCCGCCATGGCTTCGACATTTTCTTTCTTGCCGAAAACCGCCAGGTCGGCGTTGTCGCGAATTTCGAAATCCGGCGGCAGCGTCATCATTTTCAAATGGTCCCTGCCGCAGAAGGCCACCACGTTGACATGATACGTGTCCCGCAAATGTTTGACCGAGATGGGATCACGGAAGGCGCTGAAATCGGGCGGCGTGCGTAATTCGTAGACCTCTCCCAGGTCCTCATAGGCGGTTGCGGCGGTGGGCTGGGGTGCTTTCGGATCCCCGGCGGCGGCTTTAGGGAGGACCAGACGGCCGAAAACAATGAAAGAGGCGATGCCCCCAATGACCAGCGCCGCGCCGATAGGAGTGACGTCGAACAGGCCGAAGGGTTTCAGGTTAAAGGGAATCAACAGGTCATTGAGCAGGATCAGCGGACTGGAGCCCACGAGGGTGAGGGTTCCTCCCAGAATGGCGCAGAATCCGATGGGCATCAGCATCTGGGGCAGCGGCAGCCTCATGGAACTGCTGACCCGCCGGATGGCGGGGAGGAACAAAGCGGCCGCGCCGATATTCTGCATGAAACTCGAAATTCCCGCCACGGTGGCGCCCATGGCGATGATCACCCGGGAAGCGCTGTTGCCGGCAATCCGCACGACCGGTGTCACTACACGATTGATGAGGCCGGTCTTGTCCAAACCGGCGCCGATAATGATCACGGCGATAATGGAAATCACCGCGTTACTGCTGAATCCCGAAAAGGCTTCCTTGGGGGTCACCAGGCTCAGGACGGGCAGGAGCACGGTCATTAGGATAGCCACCATGTCCACCCGAATCCATTCCACAATAAACAGGAAAACAGCCAGCCCGATAATTCCTAAAACCATGAGAATCTCAGTGTTCAGCTCGATAGGTTCCATAGCGGGTCATGTTCCTTTGCTTTGGGTTTGACGGCCAAGATGCGACAATGGGTCAACTGAAGCAGCAGCTTTGCATCCTGAAAAGTCTTTGCATGGGCGGTGTCGTCGGATTCATCGGAAACCCCGAGGATAATCTGGTCGATGTGGTATTCCCGGACAAACTGCCGGACTTCTTGAATAAAATCACCACTCCGGCAGTCCGTGTGAATGTGCAGTCCGGCCGTCGTCCCTGCTTGGGCAATCTGGGATTCGACGATTTGCCGGATGGTTGCCTGCAACGACGGATTCTCCGTTTCCGCCTGTTCGCTGAAATCGGCGGATTCAGCGGCAGGAGCAACCGTCGGATCTTGCACAAAAAGGAAGAAGAAACTGCCTCCGTTACGCTTGCCGAATTCCAGGGCGAAGCGAACGGCCGCCAAAGCGGTTCTCGTCAATTCTTTGATGGGTATCAGAAAACCCGCCACATTATCTCCTGAATGCAATCACTGAACGTACTTACCGGTCACGTCCATCGACGGAAATTGCAGCTTACAAGAAGCGTTCCATTCATTATTTTCCCTTAGCCGTTGAAAAACGCGATCTGCTGTCACGCCAACGGCGTGACGCTTGCGCCTTCGTCATTGCGGCGTACTGGTTGTACGCCTCATTCCTCAGGATTCGCGCGCTTTGTATGTCGTTTTGCATCGGCCTGCCCGCAATACGGCGTATCAACGGCTGTTGGATGGGGGGTCTTAGCGGCGGGCGGGAATGCGGCGGATGGAGTGATGTTTCAATATGATACTGAACGTTCTCGGAGCGTCATTGTTTCGTTTCGGAAGGAAACGGAAGGGGCGCGCCATGGGGAACGGCTTTCTCATTTGAGATGTTTCGAAGGTCTCGAACGGGAGTCTTTGGGCTCAGGGTGTTCCGTTTTGAAACGCCTTTGCTCGAGCGCGTCATGCATACAGACCATCAGGGTGTCCAGGTGGATCGGTTTCAGCAAAAAGTGCACGGCCCCGAGCTGAATTCCTTCCAGGCCGGTGTTCACGGAAGTGGCGCCGGTGAGGATGATGACCTCCGTCAGCGGTTTGCGTTTCTTGATCTCTTTCAGCACCGAAATACCGTCCATGCCGGGCATGAGAACATCCAACAACACGATGTCGAAATCCATTTGTTCCAGCAATTCAAGAGCCGCCAAGCCGTCCGCCGCCGTCGAAACCCGGTAGCCTCGCTTTTCCAGCAGTCGGGTCAGGTACTTGCGGACGTACTCTTCATCGTCGACGACCATGACTACGGGGTGCATAGGGACTCCTTGTCGTTGGGCGTTCTTTCATGGCAGGCCGTTGAAAAACGCGATCTGCGTCGTTGCGCTTCATCCTTCGTCATTGCGGCGTACGGGTTGTACGCCTCATTCCTCAGGATTCGCGCGCCTGGCATCTCATCGTTTTTCACCATCCTGCCCGGATAGCTGTTTCTCAACGGGCTGACAGCGGGCTGATGAAACACTCGATCCGCGGTCGGGCCAACGTCGTGGCTTGAACCACGTTGTCTTGTAGCAGCCGCCCGCAATGCTGTCTGACCACGGGCGCCAAGGCCGGTCCCCAGGAGCACGGGAGCGCAGAGCCGAGTGGTGTCGGCCCATGGATGGAAGCAGTTTCATACTGAAACAGACTTTTCCTCTTCTTACCCGATCTGTTTGAAACAATGCGTGGATATCGCCCCCGGGCTGTGTTTCATACTGAAACAAAAAGTCTCAGCCCTTCTCCGTATCGGGTGTTTCGCGGCCTATAATAGGTTGTTTGGGTCGCCGAAACAACGCACAATGAATCCTCCCTTCGGTCAAGCAAATATGATGCCGGAATCCGCGATGCCCATGGGTCGGTTGTTATGAATTCGGATTGAACCGGGACGGTGAAAGCCGATGAGACACGAGACGCACCGAATCCAGGGGCTTGGGATGCGGATCGCGCCGCCGGGACGGAGCGGTAAAGGGCGGGCCACGGGCGTGGTCAAGGCATGCCCCCGCAGGAGGTGTGTGGTCGAATCTTCAACACCTGCGGAGAATCATTTCCCGCCCGGTCCCCGGAAGTACTTGGACAGGAAAGCCAGGAGTTTATCTTTGGGCAGTTCGGTTTCCTCCAGGATCGGCGCCGCTTCTTCGAGAACCCGGGCGGCGTCGCCGTAGCCCAGATAGCGGGAAAGGACGTCGTCGTGGCGAATCCCCAACGACCTTCCCAGGAGCGACAGAATGGACACGATGCGGAAGGGAGCGTTGGGGCCTTCCGGGGCGAATACGGATTGGCATCCGGGACAATACAGGCCCATGTACTCGGCGCCGGATTCCCGGACTTCCTGAAGCCGGACGCCGCGAAAGTCCGCCCCGGGTTTCCCCACGGCGGCCATGGCGGAGCCCCCGCAGCACAGCGCGTTTTCCCGGGAGTGGCTCAACTCGACGATCTGGATGCCGGGGACCGCTTGGAGCAGCGTGCGGGGGGAATCGGACTCGGGGTGTTCTCCCCGGACCAGATGACACGCGTCATGCAGGGCCACGGTGGCCCGCACTTCCGAAAAGGGTCCCAGTTCGTCCACACGATCCGCCAGATACCGGGTGACAAAGCTCCAGGACCAGGAGGTTTCCGGCTCGTGCATATCAAAAAACGCGTTGCAGGTGGGGCACAGGAACACCACGTGTTCCGGCTGGAAGGCGTTCAGTCCCGTGACCAGGCGCTGGAAATGAGCCGCGGCGCCCTGCGGATTTCCGGCCCGGAGGTTCGTGTCTCCGCAACAATAATCCACCCCGCCCAAGGCCTGGACGGAGGGATCGATGCGGCGGATCAGATCCAGTGCGGTGCACACCAGGTCCGGTTGCATGAGTCCGGTGCAACCTGTAAACAGCACGGTTTTGGAGGGAAGGGGCTGTTCCCGGACGGTGTCCGTGATCCAGGGGCGCCGGCGGGGGGCGACCTGGGCGGCTTCCACGGCTTTCATGAGATTGAAGGGGGTTTCAGGCAGCAGGAAGGAAAGCCCTCTAGGCGCCGCGTCTCCGTGATCCCGCAGGATTTCCCGCGCCAGAGACAACCCCAGTCCCGGATCCAGTCCCTCGGGACAGGAGGAACGACACGTCTGGCAACTCATGCAGGAGTAGATCCGCAATCGGGCCGTGTCATCCCGGTTTCCCGAACGGTAGAGTTCCATGACGGATTCCATCACCTCCGCCGGATCGACGGTCCGCAGGTCGGTAACCGGAACAATGGGGCACACTTCCACGCAGATTCCGCACGCCGTGCAGGCCCGGCCGAAATGCTCTTTTTCTCGTTGAAAGTCGAACATGAAGAACTCCTCACGGTAGCGAATGTAAGTGAATCTCTTTCCCTCAGGACTTTGTCGGAACTCTCCGGGCGCCCCTCCATCCCGACCCTATCATGGTTCGCCGGCCGAGAAAATCCCCCGTACGCGGGCGCCGCGCGGGAAGCGCGGCCACGGGGGGAATTCTACCGGGAATAGGCATACACGCCCCTGCCCGTCTTGCGTCCCAGATGCCCTCCTTTCACCAGTTTCACCAGCAGGGGGGCCGGGCGGTACTTGTCGCCCAGTTCCCGGTGAAACGTGTTCATGCAGGCCAGGAGCACGTCAAGACCGAAGGCGTCCGCGGCGGCCAGGGGACCCAGGGGAAATCCCAGCCCCCGGGTGCAGCTCCGGTCGATCTCTTCCGGTGAAGCGAGACCTGTTTCCAGGGCGAAGAACGCTTCGTTCACCAAGGGAAGATACAGGCGGTTGATCACGAAGCCGGGGGAGTCCTTCACGGTAACCGTTTCCTTGCCGCACCGGGTAAGAAACGTGATGATGGTTTCGTGGGTTGAGTCCGAGGTTTCCGTGCCCCGCACCACTTCTACCAGGGGAGTCAGTGCCGCCGGAATCAGGAAGTGGGTTCCGATGCACTGTTCCGGCCGCCGCGTGGCGGAAGCGATTTCGGAAATCCACAGGGTGGAGGTATTGCTCGCCAGAACGGCGTGTTCCGGGGCGGCGCCGTCCAACAGTTCGAATACCTCCCGTTTCAATTGGATGTCTTCGTAGACGGCCTCGATGACCAGGTCCGCCGTGGCTGTGGCCGCCTGGATGTCCGATCCCACCGTGATGCGGGACCGGATGTCCTCGACCTGGTCCTGGGTCAGCTTTTCTTTCTTCACCTGGCCGTTGAGGAAAAGCAGAATCGCGTTTCCTCCGGCCTCCACGCGTTCCGGCGTCGTGTCCACCAGGCTCGTTTCGAACCCTCCCCGGGCGCATACGACCCCGATTTGGCTCCCCATGGTGCCCATGCCTACCACGCACACTTTCCGGATATCCATGTGTGTTTCTCCTGTCAGGCCGCTGAAAAACGCGATCTGCATTGTTGGGCTTCATCCTTCGTCATGGCGGCGTACCGGTTGTACGCCTCAGTCCTCAGGATTCGCCCCACGCCTTCGGCGTGGCTTGCGTCTCGTCGTTTTGGACCTGCCTGCCCGCAATACGGTTTATCAGCGGGTTGCTAATGAGGCGTCGATCCATACAGGCCGGGTACGGACGGAGTCACTCCGTGTCTCTTTCGTGAAGGGGCATCTATTGCGCCCTGGAACCGGTTACAGGAATTTCTTGAAGTCCGGCTTGCGTTTTTCCTTGAAGGCCCGGAATCCTTCCTGAGATTCTTGGGTGCCCCAATAGAGGGACAAAGCTTCCAGGGCCGCTTCCATGTTCTGAACGCCCAGGTTCGAATAGAAATTGAGGTTCTTCTTGGCCAGGGCCAGGGCCGTGGGACTCATGGAAAGCAATTCCCGACACCAGCGTTCCGTTTCCGGGAGGAGTTCTTCATGGGGCACTACCTGGTTCACCCAACCCATGGCTTCCGCCCGGCGGGCGTCGTACGTCCGGCACAGGAACACGATTTCCTTGGCCCGTTTTTCACCCACCAGCAGGGGAAGGATCTGGGTGGCTCCCATGATGGGGACGGATCCCACCCGGGGACCAGCCTGTCCGAACTTGGCTTTTTCCGAGGCGATGCTCAGGTCGCAGGCCACGTGAAGTTCGTTGCCGCCGCCGATGCAGTATCCGTTTACCGCGGCCACCACGGGTTTGGAAACGCGGCGCACGGTTTCGATCATGTCACGGAACACGGTGAGGAACTTCCGGCGGGTATCCGGGGAAGCTTCTCCCAGACCCCCGAGTTCCCCGATGTCTCCTCCGGCGCACCAGGCTTTGCCCGCCCCCGTAATGACCGCCACCCCCACCTCCCGGTCTTCGTCGGAGGCGACCAGGCACGAGATGAGTTCCTGCATGAGTTCCATGGTGATGGCGTTGAACACGTCGGGCCGGTTCAGGGTGATCCATGCAATTCCCTGTTTGGTTTCGTACAGAACGGGTTTGTTCATGAGAGAGCCTCCTTGGGTTGAGATCGTTTGAATTCGCAGGCGGATTCGGCGGAATCCGAGTTCGAGTTGATGTTCACTTCCGGTGGCGGGCGGGGCGGAAACCGCTCTAGTCTTTCACCGACGGAACGATGCCTCATCATGATCCGAGGCGGCGGCTTCTTTCCTTAACGACGTGTCCCGGTACATCCTTCCGAGTTCCGAAGGCGTGGTTTCGAATCTGCAATCCGTTCAGAAAGATATCCAGCAGGATGTCGGCAATTTCCCCGGGATTTCGGGAACCCTCGGGTTTGTACCACCGGATGAGCCAGTTGACCATGCCCAGGAGGGCGAAGCCCGCCAGAGGGATGGGCGCGTTTCGGAATATCCCTCCGGCAACTCCGGCCTCGAGAATTCCTCGGAGGAGCGATTCGTACCGGTCTCGGGCTTCCACGGCTTCTTCCCAGAACGAAGCCGCATTGGATGGGGTGAGCTCCCGCAGGGTTACCGTGAACAGATCCAGATGCTCGCAGGTGAGACGCACATGGGCGCGGATCAACCGGCGGAGCTTTTCTTCGGGCTCCAGGGCCGAAAGGGCGGCTTCCTCCCCGGCCCGGATGAGCAGGTTCATGGTGGTGCGGGTGATTTCCCGGAGCAGGTCCTCTTTGCCGGTGATGTAATGATAGATGGAGCTTTTCTGGATGCCCAGGACGGTGGAAATATCCTGCATGGACGTGCCGCGGAATCCCTTGTGCTGAAAGAGCCGGGCCGCCACCCGCATGAGTTCTTCCCGGGTGAGGTTTTCGGATTTTCCGGAATGCATGCTCTGCCTACCGAACGGTCGATAGGCTTATTCTACCGCACGGCCGGAGACTGTCAATATCTTTTTGGGCATCCACGGCGAAGGGTGGGGGTCCTCGCTGTCTTGACCCGTGGAAGGGGGAGTTTCCATGGAAGAATCCAGTGGGCGGCTTTGCCTCGTATGCCGGGTTTCCCGAAAATCGCCGTCCAAGTTGATCCGGAAAGGTGAGATATGGGGGAAAGACGCATGTTGCCGCTCGGGTCGTCGGTCGATTCCGCGCGGTATGCCGTCGGATACGGTACCGGACTGGAGCGGCGTACCGCGCGAACGAACGATAATGACGAACGGAGCCGTTCTTTTCGCCTACATCTCCAACTCCAGCAGGGTTTCCGGCGTCACCTCGATTTCCTCCACCAAGGTGATGGGAGTACTGCCGTGCTTGGTTTCGTGCAGGTCCACGGCGTACTTTCCCGGAGGCAGAGGCATGGGACCGAAGCCGCCCGACAGGATCCATGTTTTACCGCGGGCCAGGTCCCGGAAGAGGATCCGGTAGGGCGGTTTGTCCGCAAAGGGGACGAAGCGGATACCGGAGTTCACCGGCAGCGGCGTGTATCGGCCCTGGTCGATGGTTACCTTGCCCCAATCCGTGGGGCTGTGCCCGTGTTTGGTCTGCCGCCAGATGAGCGTATATTCCCCAGGGGTCATGGGCAGGACCCCGGTTTCACGGAACACGAATTCCTTGCCCGTCGAGTCCGTCAGAATGTAAGCGTAGGGATGCTCGAGCCATTCCGGCAACGCCGCCACGAAGCCCGTGTCCAGCACCTTTTCCGTCAGCCGGCCGGTGTTGATTTCCACTTCGCCGACGGGCGCATCGGGGGAGCCGTGCTCGGTTTGCCGCCAGACCATGGAGTAGACGCCGGCGGGCGCGAGCTGCGGCAGAAAGCCTTCCTTTCCTCTGAAATGCGCCGCCACCCGGCCGTGGGCGTCCAGTAACCGCCAATGCCTCGGGGGAGGTACGGTTTCGGGCGCCGTGACCCGGAGACCCGTATCCAGCGGCGCCTCCACGGTCTTGCCGCTTTCCACCCGGATGACCTCGGTGAGGAGCACCGCGCCCGTATCGTGCTCCTTCTGTCGCCAGACGATCTGGTAGAGACCGGACTTGACCCGAATGGAGTCTCCCGTACTCCGGCCGACTTCCTCGCCGGTTTCCGCGTTCACCAATATCCAGCTCCTGGGGGGCATCCGTACCCAGGAAGCGGGCCGGAGGCGGATTTCACCGGGACCTTGGATCTTGATTAGCTGAGTGGCTTGCCTTGGCGTATCTACTTTGGGCGGAACCGGCGCCTCGGGCGCCGGTTCCGGTTCGGGCGGGGGTTCCGCTTCCAGGGCGTGCTTCCGGACGGCATGGAGGGCGTCCGCCAGGGAGGCGGCGTCTCCGGCCTGGAAGAACCGGCCCCCTCCCTTTTCCGCGATGCATTGGAGTGGAGCGATTTCGTCCCGGCCGACGTCGAATCCGACCACGTAAATCCTGAGCGCCGCGTTGGCGGCCGCCAGGGACTCGGCTACGGCGCAGGGATCGCCGCCGCAGGTCTCGACGCCGTCGCTGATGAGGACCACGGAGGCCGGTGCATTGAGGGCATTCAGGTGTTCTCCCGCCCGGAGCAGGGCATCCGCGATGGGGGTCTGGCCGCGGGGAACCAGCGTCCGGGTGACGGCCGCCACCTGTTGGGTTGCCCCGGGTTGCGGCGGAACCAGCAGCTCGATGTCCGCACAGTCCCCCTTGCGGTTGTGGCCGTAAGCCAGGAGGCCCACGGGACTCGACTCGGGCAGCGTGGCCAGCAGATCGATCAACACCCGTCGGGCGACCTCGATTTTGGCGCCGCCCTCCACGCGCCCCCACATGGAGCCCGAAGCGTCCAACACAAAGAGCAGAGCGTCATCCTGGGAACCCCCGGATACCGGGTTCCCCGTGAGCATTACCACCGCGAAAAGAACCAGAACCGAGACTCGAAATCCACCCCGAACCACGACGGCCTCCTTTCTTGCAAGGCTGATCCGTTGATTTTTTGCCGAAGTCTATGGGTTCGGGAGTATATACCACCCGTCCTCGGATGCCAACGTCCGGGGACGGGGTTCCGGTTCCCGGTGTTTTCGGGCGGAACAGGGGGCGGCAAGCCCCACCCCCGGACAGAATCCCTCCTATTTCCCCCGGTGTTTCGTGACCAGTGTGTACCCGGCCAGGGCGAGCAGCAAGGCTGCGGCAACCAGAACGAGCACGATTCTTCCGTACGGCGCCACGGGCCTTTTGGGGACGAAGGCCACAGCGGTCAGCCCGCCCAGGGGCGTTGGGTCGTCTTCTCCCGGCAAGGCCCACGCGTGGACGCGATAGGTCGCTTCTACGCCGGGTTGCACACCCGCCGGGGGTGTCACGGTCAGTTCCACATTCCGGGCGCAGGCCGCCGGATCCAACTCGAAGTCGTTCTCGCTCAACGAGAACGTCCAGCCCGGAGGATTCTTGTCACGCGGGCGTACGTCCAGATGAATGACGGCTTTCTCGGGCAGTGGGTTTTCCACCCGGAATCGGAAGACCGCCGGCGAACCGATGGCTACCCGTTTGAGGTTTCGTTGGGCCACATTGGAGTGACGGGAATAGTCGAAATCCAGGCCGTAATCGAGGGAGACCCGTATGCAGATGTGCGCGTCCGGTTCGGCGAAGAGGTCGAAATCACGGGAAGGCGTCCAGCTATGGGACAGGTCCGTAATGCCTCGGGGGAGATCACTTGTCAGGGAGGCGATTTCGTAGAACTGAGGCCGGTCGGGGTCCGAGGCGGCGAAGTAGTAGATCCCCAGGACGACGCGTACGTTGCTCGCGTCGCGATCCCGGTTCAACACCCGGATGGAAATCTCGTTGGGACTTCCCAGCCGAAGCACATCTTCGTGGTCCGTGCCGTAATTGAACCGAATGGCCGGAGATTCCCAAATGGGATCATAGGGATGCGGCTCGCCGCCGAATCCCTGGAATGTCAAGTCCGTTCGCGCCTCTCCTTGTCCCGTCAACCGCCGTAAGGCTTCGTATCCGTCCACCAGTCCGTAGCCCCAATCCGCATCCCACACGGGGGTGTTCACATCGGGCGTAGGTTCCGCGGGCCGGTGAGCCGTTCGAATGAACAAGTCCTTGAGACTGCCCGGATTGATGTCGGGTGTCGCCTGCAGGAGGACCCCCGCAAGACCGGCCACATGAGGGGCCGACATGGACGTTCCCACTTTCAGGGTATAACCGCCGACCGTGTCGAACTCCGCGGATTGGATGGCGGTGCCGGGAGCCGCCAGTTCGGGTTTGGTTCCGCCGTCGCTCCGGGGACCCCGTAAGGAATCGAAGAACACTTCGTCATCGGAGCGATCCACGGTGGGTTGGAAACTGAATTCCGTGGGCGAAACGGTCAATGACCCCACCACGGAGTTGGCCGTGCTGACGGCGAGGCTCGCCGCCGCGATGGATGGAATTCGGTTCACCAGCCCCGTGGACGGATCGCCGCACTCTCCGTTCCGGTTCCCGACGCTCACGACGACGAGAATTCCTCGGGCCACCATGGCGTTGACCAACTGATCCCGAACGCTCAGGCCGTCGGAAGTGTCACAGCCGGAAAAGCTCATGTTGGCCACCTGAATCCCGCGGCTGCGGCCGCCTCCCCAATCGGCGTTGCTGTTCAGGATGACCCATTCCAGGGCCGCTTCCGTGGCCCCTACGGGATTGAAGTTATTCGGGCCGCGAAAGATTTTGACGTCGATAAGTCCGGCCCCTTCGGCGACGCCCCGCCGGGTTCCGTCCGGCGCGCCCCGGCCCAACGCAATTCCGGCAACATGCGTACCGTGCCCGTTTTCATCGTCCGGGTCGCGGGAAACGCACGCACCGGGATGTCCGAAGTCCGTGCAATCGGCGCCTCCGACAAAACTCCCGGTGAGGGATTCATGTCCGTTATCCACGCCGGAATCGATGACGGCAATGTTGATGCCCGCACCCATGAGATCCGGGCGGGAATCCTCGATGGTTTCGAGAGAGTACGTGAACGGAAGGGGTCCGAAGGGTCCGGCATGCATGCGGACGGCGCGGGTACTGTAATTCAGATTGGGGACGACCGGAACGTAGCGCTCCACCATGGCCACTTCGGGCCGGGCCGCCAGTGCGGGGATGTCGCTTAACGCCACGTCTTCCACCACGGCAAAGGTAACGATGCGGCCCACGTATGCCACACGGCCGATTCCATCCAGGAATTCGAGTGCTTCCGGGTTTCCGGGTTCCGTAACGCATCGGTTGAAGGCTACCAGTATGCCGATTTTTTGATCCGGAGGCCCGGATACGATATCCGCGTCGATGAGATCGTCGATGAAGTTTCGATCCGCATCCCGAACCCAGGTTCTCAGCTTGCCCTTTTCCTGCCACTCCATCGGCGTCCACGGCGTACACCACGCCGGTTGAACGGTACACATCAGGACGACGCCTAAGAAGAGAGCGATACGGGAAATCTTCTTGGGGTGCATCTCCATGGCTGACCTCCTCTGTCAATCCGGCTGTTAAAACACGCGATCCGCGGTCCTGCTGGAAGCGTGGGGATATACCCGCTCCGCTCGGGCATCGCCGCATCGCACCGTATGTACGCCATATTTCTCAGGAGTCGCCGCGCCAACGATGTGGTCGAAGGCGTGGCTCCCTTGCGTCGTTTTAAACCGGCCTGGTCGCCAAGGTGATTGTCAACAGACTGAGAGGGTTATCAGGCTGTTGAAAAACGCGATCTGCTTTCACGCCTTTGGCGTGACGCTGGATCCTTCGTCATTGCGGCGTACGGGTTGAACGCCTCATTCCTCAGAATTCGCGCGCCTTGCATCTCATCGTTTTTGAACAGGCTGCCCGAAACACTGCTTTTCAACGGGATGTTATCCCATACCCGCCGGTGGAGGGTTTTATACAAGAATGTTCTTCTTTCACGTTTTATTATACGAAAATAATATCCGAGACTTCGATACTACCAACGTATAATAGTCCATGGTTATGTCTATCCTACAAGGACTAATCTATAACTACATGTGCTTCATTTCAATGCCGCACGCCTTCATCTCTTGGTAGGCTTTATTGTATACATCGGTAAATCGTAACAGCCCCATGATTTCTTCACCCTCATAAACAAAAAGCGCGTCATGGCGGTTCATGACGAACAAATGGAAACACTTGGAAAGCGTATCATCCGCCTTCACCGATTGTCCTTCGGACGGACCTTTGATAAAGTCCTTTACATGGACAGCTACAGCCTTTCGGCACAAATCTTTGAATGGGTTTTCCCATAGAGCGTAGTCGCTTTGCATGGACTTCCATATGTACGAGAGCCCGAGTTCGGAGAAGGACTTCTCGGTGTTCGCCCGGGCGTAGTTGGTTTCCAACCCACGAAGCAGATCGATGGGGGAGAGCTTTCCGATGACATTCCCCTCATCGTCCTCCACCAGAAGGATTCTTTGCGGGGCTTCTCCGGAAAGATATTTTTGCTGGGCGCTTTCCAGAGCCTCCAGCGCCTCGTAAAAAGTGGCATTCTCCGATATCCTTGGAAAACTGTCCTTGGGAACCATGAGATCGCGCACTTTTATCTTTTCCATAGGATTTCCTCCTTTATTCGCAGGTTCATCTCCATCTTAAGCCGCCGCTGGCTCTTAATCAACGTGAATATCCTGGTGACAAAAACCGCGCGCTGAGAGGCGCAGGCGGCGGTGTCCTATGCGCCGTGGCCCTGCCTGTGTTCTCGGATGCCGGGAGTCTTCGGGCTGACGGATGGGTGTGCTGCAAGGGCGCCGTAGGAGGCGGAGCCCGAGGGCCGCATGTCTTCCATGTGGAAGGGCCGCGATGGGCGTGTGAAATAAATGAGCCCGCCGGGTGTGCTGAACACCGGACGGGCACAGAAACAGGCGTTGGGCCTGTGCGTACAGGCTTGGTAGCGGGGCCTGGATTCGAACCAGGGACCTTCGGGTTATGAGCCCGACGAGCTACCGGACTGCTCCACCCCGCAACATGAAATTAACTCTATATCGCCTTTGCAGCCGAAAGTCAAGGACAGATTTAACACTCCTGAATGATAGCCGCATTTCTTGAGACACGGCCGGTCTCACCGGCCGGCGTTGCCGGGTTCTTCCAGGACCTCCAGGAGAAACGCAGGCAGGCGCACCACGGTCCCCCGGGCGTCCAGGCACGCATGCAACGTGTACCCATGGGCCTTTTCGTCATCCTCTTCGCCCAAGATCCGGTAATTGAACCGGACGCTTACCCGCCGTATGGGATCGGGCCAAGTCTCGATGGCGATGAGCTCATCGTAGGTTATGGCCTTGAGATACTTGCAGTAGGCTTCGCCTACGGGCAGGAAGAAACCCTCGCTTTCCAGCGCCGCATAAGGAAGCCCGCGAGCTCGCATGAATTCAGCCCGCCCGATCTCGAACCACCGCAGGTATTGACCGTAGTAGGCCCGTTTCATGGGATCCACGTCGCCGTATAACACGCGGATGGGGGTGCGGTGGGGGGACGGCGTCACGAGCGCACCATCCAGTCCATGAGCTTCCAGGCGGCGTCGACTCGGTCTCCCGTCTCTTCCGCGGCCCTTTCGCTAAACCCCGAGACCTTGGTATCGCGGACGGAGTCCGAGCGGCTCAACAGGGCGAAGGGAACGGCTTCCCGGGTGTGGGTGCGTACCGAGATCGGGGTGTAATGGTCCGTGACGAGCAGAATCCTATAGTCCGGGAAGGCGTCCATTCCCTCCAGAACCGGCGTGACAACACGGCGGTCGAAGTCTTCGATGGCCCGCATCTTGAGTTCGAGGGACCCCGAGTGGGCCGCCTCATCGGGAGCCTCCACGTGGAGATAGATGAAATCCAGGTCCGCGAGACGGTCCAGGGCGGAGCGCGCCTTGCCTTCGTAGTTGGTATCCAGGTATCCCGTCGCTCCCGGCACATGGATGGGCGCCAGTCCGGCATAAACACCGATCCCCTTGAGCAGATCCACGGCGGAAATGACGCCTCCGGTCAGCCCGAATCGCTGCTGAAACGAGGGAAGATCCGGGGCCTTGCCCGATCCCCACAGCCAGATGGAGTTCGCCCGAAGTCCGGGATCTCCGGCTCGGGCCGTCTCGAATATGGGCCAGGATTTCCGAACCAGTTCATGGAGACCGGGAAGCGTCGAGTCGTTGAGCAGGCTTCCCACCTCCCGGCCAGTGAAATCATGAGGGGGGAAGCTGGGCGCGTGCTCCGGACCGTGTTTCCACACGAGCAGATGACGATAGCTGACTCCCGCATGGAACCGCATGTCGTCCCGACCCAGATGGCGCTGCAGGCTTTCCACCAGGGGGCGGGCCGTGTCGGCGCCGATATGCCCCGCGGAGTAGTCCTCCATAAATACGCCGTCCGGGCGAAAGTCCAGGGTGACCAGATTACACCGGAAAGCCACCTCATCGCGGGAAAGACGGATTCCCATGCTGGCCGCTTCCAAGGGGGCGCGACCCGTATGAAAACGCCCCGGATCGTACCCCATGATGTTCAGATTGGCGATGTCGCTTCCCGCTTCCATGCCCTGGGGTATGGTCTGGACCAGGCCCAAACGTCCCCGGCGGGCGATTTCGTCCATACCGGGGGTCTCCGCGGCCTCCAGGGGGGTGCGCCCCTGAAGTTCCTGCAAGGGATAGTCCCCCATCCCGTCTCCCACCAGAATGATGTATTTGCGTGGGTTCATAGTCCGGATTCCAGGGTTTCGTCCTCGTTTTCCACACGGATCATGGTGGTGGGTCGTCCCACTTCCCCCTGTCGGGCGATTTCTTCCAACGCACGACGCACGTTCCGCTCACGGGCCCGGTGCGTCATCATGACGATGGGTACCGTACCCTGGGAGCGACGGCCTTTTTGGATCACCGAGGCAATACTGATGCCGTGCCGGCCCAGGATGCCCGAAATCATGGAAAGCACTCCGGGTTTGTCCACGGCGGAGAAACGGAAGTAATAGTGAGTCTCCACCTCGTCGATGGATTTTATCCGTGAAGGCGTCATGGTTTCCCGGCGAAATCCCAGAAGGGGAACCCGGTGACTGATGCCGTTGGCGACACTTCGCGCCGCTTCCATGAGGTCGGACACGACGGCGCCCGCGGTGGGCATTTCGCCGGCTCCGAGACCGTAAAGCAGAATGTTTCCTGCGGCCTCCCCCGTTATGAGCAGGGCGTTGTACGCCTGGTTCACGTTGGCGAGCATGTGTTGGGCGGGTATCATGGTGGGGTGTACTCTCGCGTCGATGCCCTCTGCGTCGTTAAAGCACATGCCCAGCAGTTTGATTCGAAAACCGAATTCTCGCGCGAACTGAATGTCCAACGGCGAGATGTGCCGGATGCCCTCGACGTAGATCCGACTGTAGTCCACCCGGACCCCGAAGCCTAATGCGGTGAGTATGGCTACTTTATGGGCCGAATCGAATCCGTCCACATCGAAACCGGGATCCGCTTCCGCATATCCCAACTCCTGGGCCTCTTTCAGCACCGTTTGGAAGTCCGAGCCCTCTTCGGTCATCTTGGTGAGAATGTAGTTACAGGTGCCGTTGAGAATACCCTGGATCCTCCGGACCCGATCGGCGGCGAGGCCTTCCTTGAGCGTTCGGATCACCGGTATGCCGCCGGCCACGCTGGCTTCGAACAGAAGGTCCTTCCCGTATCCCGCCGCCGCTTCGTACAGTTCGTTTCCTTGTTCGGCCAGCAGGGCTTTGTTTGCGGTGACCACGTGTTTCCCGGACGCCAGGGCTTGCAGAATAAACGTCTTTGCGGGTTCCATGCCCCCGATGAGTTCCACCACCACATGGATTTCGGGATCGTTCAGGATGACGGAAGCGTCCCGCACCAGGATTCCGGGGGGAAGTTCCAGATCGCGGCGGCGCGTTGTATCCAGGTCCGCGATGGTCTTGAGGTTCAAACGCACCGAGAGCTTCTTTTCCAATAAATCCCGCCGGGTAAGGAGGAGCCGGGCCACCCCCGCGCCCACGGTTCCCAACCCGATCAGTCCGACATGTACCACGTCCATGGGCCGCTCACGCTTTCATGATGGTTCGCATTCCACGAATGGCCTGCTTGATTCGGTGTTCGTTTTCCACCAGAGCGAATCGAACGTGGTCGTCTCCGTATTCTCCGAAGCCCAGCCCGGGGGAAACCGCCACTTTGGCTTCCCGCATGAGCATCTTGGAGAATTCCACGGAGCCCATATGACGAAACCGCTCCGGAATCAGGGCCCATACGAACATGGTGGCTTTGGGCATGGCCGTCTTCCACCCGATGCGGTTCAGACCTCGGACCAGCGCATCCCGCCGCGCCTTATAGGTGTTCACGATGTCCAGCACGCAATCGTAGGGGCCATCCAGTGCAATGATGGAAGCGATCTGGATGGGCTGGAAGGCCCCGTAATCCAGATAGCTCTTAATGCGAGTGAGGGCGCCGATGATTTCGCGGTTCCCCACGGCGAAACCCATGCGCCATCCCGGCATGCTGTAACTCTTGGACAAGGAGAACAATTCCACACCCAGGTCCTTGGCGCCGGGAATCTGGAGGAAACTGGGCGCCGTATATCCGTCGAAGACCAAGTCGGCATACGCGAAATCATGGACCACCATAACGCCGTGATCCCGGGCGAAGTCCACCACTTTCCCGAAGAATTCCAGATCGACCACCCGGGTGGTGGGATTGTGAGGGAACGAAATAATGAGCAGCTTGGGCGCCGGCCACGTGGTTCTGGTGGCTTCCAGGAGATTTTCGAAAAAGTCCTCGTCCTCCCCTATGGGTATGCTCCGCACATCCCCTCCCGCGATGATAGTGGAATAGGGGTGGATGGGGTAGGTGGGATTGGGGGAAAACACCACGTCTCCCGGCGTGACCGTGGCCAGAATCAAGTGAGACAATCCTTCCTTGGCGCCTAAGGTCACGATGGCTTCCGAATCAGGATCCAGGTCCACATCGTAGCGCCGCCGGTACCAGTCGCATATGGCTCTGCGCAGACGGGCTATGCCCTTGGATGCGGAATAGCGATGGTTATGAGGCCGCTGGGCGGCTTCCACGAGCTTCTGGACGATGTGATCCGGAGTGGGCAGATCGGGGTTTCCCATGCCGAGATCGATGATGTCCTCTCCGGCTCTGCGAAGCTGCATCTTCAGTTCGTTGACCGTGGCGAAGACGTAAGGGGGAAGTCGTTTCATGCGTCGGAATTCTTCCATAGATCCCGCTCCTGCTTTGAAAGTATAAGGAAATAAGTTTACGGAAGACGGGTTCTCCTGTCAAAGGAATTGTTGTTGTCCGGTTCTCCGGAAATGACGTCGGAGGCCGTCTCCCGCCTGCATGCGGCCTGGTGACGATTCTCCGCGGAACCCGTGTCCGGTTCGCCGATCCTGCCGGTCGAGGGTGGTTTGTAACGGATCCCGGGACCGCCGTCCGGGAGTCCTGCCGGGCTTTAAAGAGCAACGGAGACTTGCGGCGGTTTGTTCCCGCCATTCCAGATCTTTCCCCAGGGCTCACCCCGAGGCTGTTTTTGGCCGCAGCTCGTCATTGACATCAAAATCAAACGCGTTCATAATCGGTCCACACTGATCAGGGAGTTGGGAGCAGGCATGAAGTCCGACCGATACCGGGAATCCGGAGTGGATATCGATGAGGCGAACCGCTTTGTGGAGATGATCAAGCCGCTGGTTCGGCGGACGCACCACTCGGGAGTCATCACGAATATCGGAGGGTTTTCGGGTCTCATCTCACTGCCGGTGGAAGGCATGGAAAAACCCGTGCTGGTGGCCTCTACGGACGGGGTGGGCACCAAACTCAAGATCGCCCAGATGATGAACCGGCATACCACGGTGGGTATCGATCTGGTGGCCATGTGCGTGAACGACATCATCGTCCATGGAGCCAAGCCTTTGTTCTTTTTGGATTACCTGGCCATGGGAAAGCTGGATCCCGACATGGCGCGGGACGTCGTCCAGGGAATCGCGGAAGGATGCAGCCAGGCGGGATGTGCGCTGATCGGCGGAGAAACCGCGGAAATGCCCGGGTTTTATGCGGACGGTGAATACGACCTGGCCGGTTTCGTAGTGGGATTGGTGGGTAACGACAAGATCATCGACGGGTCGGAAATCGGGGTCGGGGACCAACTGGTGGGGATTGCCAGCAGCGGATTGCACAGCAACGGGTATTCCCTGGTCCGCAAAGTGGTGTTCGAGGAAATGGGGCTCCAGGCGGGCACGTTTGTGGACGAACTCCAGACCACCATAGGGGAAGAACTGCTGAGACCCACCAAGATCTATTGGGAGCTTATCCATAACCTCACCCGGGACATCAAGCTCCTGGGGATCAGTCATATCACGGGGGGCGGCATCGTGGACAACCTTCCCCGAAGCCTCCCGCGCTCCTGCCTGGCCGTGATCAACCTGGGTTCCTGGGACATCCCTCCCATTTTCAAGTTCCTCCAAGACAACGGCAACCTTTCCCAAGCGGAAATGGTCCGCACCTTCAACAACGGATTGGGTCTCATCCTGACGGTTCAGAAGGAACACGTGGAAGACGTGCTGGGACGCGCCAGAGCGGTAGGGGAAAAGGCTTTCATCATCGGAGAGATCAAGGAACGTGGTGAAGAAAAGGCCCCGGTCCGGTTCGTGTGATCCCATGATATTGGTCAGCGCGTGTTTGATAGGCGTCTCCTGCCGCTACGACGGAACCCATGCATTTCATCGAGAAGTGATGGCAAGCCTCCGAGGGGAGGACTTCCTGCCCGTATGTCCGGAACTGCTGGGGGGGCTGCCCGTACCACGGCCTCGGTCCCGATTCTCGGCGGGCGATGGATTCGGCGTTTTGGAAGGGGTTGCTTCCCTGAGGGACGAAGAAGGCAGGGACGTGACCTCCGAATTTCTCGAAGGGGCTCGGCGTGCGGTTTCGTTGGCGCGTCGCTTCGGAGTTCGTCATTGCCTGCTCAAGTCCCGAAGCCCTTCCTGTGGCTGCAAAGCGTATCCGAACAGTCCCGTAGGAGTGACCGCGGCGCTTTTGATGGAACAGGGATTCCCGGTAAGCGAGTGGGGTTTGGAAAAGCGCAAAGGGTCCTCCCGAAAAAAATGACTTGAAAAGTCCACGGGGCTCGACCATAATTCCTTTTTCCCCAAGATTCGACCTATTTCGGAGGATAAAACCGTGAGCATGGAGTGTGAAGTCTGCGGCAAGAAGCCGATAGTCGGCCATAACGTCAGCCATGCCAACAACAAGACCAAAACCCGGTGGCTGCCAAACTTGCAGAAGGTAAGGGCCAAAGTGGACGGGAGAAACCGCAAGATTCGGGTGTGTACCCGATGCCTGCGTTCCGGCGCCGTGGTCAAGCCCTAGCAGCCCGTTGGTATACACGATGGTGGAAAGGCTGGTGAGAAACGATGAGATGCAAGGCGCGCGAATCCTGAGGAATGAGGCGTACACACCATACTCCGCAATGACGAAGGATGAAGTGCAACGCCGCAGATCGCGTTTTTCAACGGCCTGATAAGGGTCCGCATGCGCCCGCTTTCCCATCCGAGGGATATCCAAAGCCTTCCCGCTATCCTGCCTTTTCTCCGGTTTCCGTACCGACCCATGAAGAGGGACTGAAGTCTCTCTTCCGGATGTTCCGGGGAAGTCGGTCGTTTCTCTCCGGCATTCATCGCTGGATCCGATTTACCCGAATGACTTCCTTCAGTTTCTTCAAGTTCGTCAGAATGTGCTCCAGGTGTTTCTTGTCACGGACTTCCACGGTGAAATCGCAGAGGGCTCTCTTATCCAGGGTGGTGGTGACTTGGGCGTGCGTGATGTTGACGTCGGCTTTGGCGAACACGTTACTGACGGTCCCGAGCAATCCTTGCCGATCCTCGCAGATCACCTGGAGTCGGACGGGATGCATGAAGGAATGCACTTCCCTGTCCCAACTCACATCCACCCGCCGTTCGGGGTCGGTTCGAAGGACCTGGGCGCAATCCGTACGGTGAATGGTAACCCCCCTTCCCCGGGTGATGTATCCCGTTATGGGGTCACCCGGAAGAGGGCTGCAACACCGGGCGGTACGCACGAGTACATCCTGGACGTCCTTGACGCGGATGCCGTTGACGTCCTTACGGTGGGTTTTTCGAACCCTGTCTTCCGGCGGGGGCTCCCCTGGAGCCGCTTCCGAAACCACCGGAACCACCCTGGAAACCACCTGCCGGGGGGATATTTTCCCGTATCCCACGGCCGCGTAAAGGTCTTCCAGGGTTTTCAGCGAGAACTCGGCGGCGATTTCCATCAGTTTCCCGTTCTTCACCACCTGGCTCAACGGAACGTGTTTCTTGCGCAGATGACGGTTCAGCAGTTCCTTTCCCAATGTCACGCTTCGAACCCGCTCCTCCTTACGGACCCACTGCCGTATCTTGGCCTTGGCTTTAGAGGTCTTTACAAAGGACAACCAATCCTTGCTGGGTTCGGTTTTGGGATTGGTGAGGATTTCCACGATGTCGCCGTTCTTGAGATGGGTTTTGAGGGGGACGAGTTTGCCGTTGACCCTGGCGCCCACACAGGTATTCCCCAAATCCGTGTGGACCTGATACGCGAAGTCGATGGGAGTGGCGCCCGCGGGCAGTTCCAGGACCTGCCCCTGGGGCGTGAAGATGTACACCTCTTCGGGATACAGGTCGATACGGAGGTTTTCCAGGAACTCCCCCGGGTCTTCCATATCCCGCTGCCAGTCCAGGAGCGATCGGAGCCAGGCAAATCGTTCGCCCTCGGCCTGCTCCAGTTTTTTCCCTTCCTTGTATTTCCAATGGGACGCAATGCCTTCTTCCGCCACCAGGTTCATTTCATGGGTCCGAATCTGGATTTCCATACGCTGGCCGTAAGGACCCACCACCGTGGTGTGAAGAGACTGATATCGGTTGGCCTTGGGCATGGCGATGTAATCTTTGAATCGGCCGGGGACCGGGGTCCACATGGAGTGAATCAATCCCAGGGCCTCGTAACAGGTCCTCAAATTGTCCACCACGATGCGAAAAGCCACCAGGTCGAACACCTGGTGCACATTGATGTTCTGGGCGATGGTCTTCCGGTACACCCCATAAATATGTTTCAGGCGGCCCGATACGACGGCGTCGATGTTGTGTTCCTTCAATTTGCGCGAGACGATCTCCTTCACCTCGGTGATGATATTCCTCCAATCCGTCTCATGCTTGGCGATTCCTTCACGGATCTCCTTGTACTTTTCCGGTTCGAGATAATAGAGGGACAGGTCCTCCAGTTGGTTTTTCTTGTTCCCGAGACCCAGGCGGTTGGCCAAAGGAGCGTAAATGTCCAGGGTTTCCCGGGCGATCTGTTTCTGTTTCTCTTCGGTCAGGTACCCCAGGGTCTGCATGTTGTGAAGGCGGTCCGCGATTTTGACCAACAGCACCCGGATATCCGTGGCCATGGCCACGATCATCTTGCGTATGGTTTCACCCTTGCGACCTTCACGGTTGCCGAACTGCAGCTGGGTGATCTTGGTGACCCCGTTCACGATGTTGGCCACTTCGGGGCCGAACAGTTCCGATATTTCCTGAAGAGTGGCGTGGGTGTCTTCCACCACATCGTGGAGCAGACCCGCCGCAATGCACACCACATCCAGCTTCATGTCCGCCAGTATCCCGCTTACTTCCAGGGGGTGAGACAGGTAGGGTTCCCCGCTGCGTCTCACCTGACCTTCGTGAACCTTGGCGGAAAATACATAGGCTTGTTCGACCAGGGTGATATCCGCCCTGGGGTTGTAGGAAAGGACACGGTCCGTGATGTCGTTCAGTCGGATCATGGGTGCGATGAAAGCTGCCGGCCGAGCTGATTCCGGATGAATTCCGCCGTTTCCTGCACCGAGACCACATGAATTTCCCCGGACTTCCGGAATCGGATTTCGAACAACCCCATCTTGAGGTTCTTCGGACCCACGGTCACTCGAAAGGGTATCCCCATGAGGTCCGCGTCTTTGAATTTCACTCCGGGTCGCTCGTCCCTGTCGTCCAGCAGGGTTTCCACTCCGGCGAGCGTCAGTTCCCGGTAGAGAGCTTCGGAAGCCTCCCGTACCGACTGGTCCTGAACGTGAATGGGGAGCACGTACACGTGAAAGGGGGCCAAAGGCATGGGCCACACAATGCCGTTTTCGTCGTGATTCTGTTCGATGGCGGCCGCCACGGTTCTTCCCACTCCGATACCGTAGCAACCCATGACCATGAACGTTTCCTTTCCATCGGCATCCAGAAACACGGCATTCATCTGTTTCGAGTATTTGGTCCCGAGCTTGAAGATATGCCCCACTTCGATGCCGCGGTGGAACTGAACGGTTTCCGGACATCGGGGGCAGGTGTCCCCCATACGGGCGAGTCTGAGGTCGGCGAACCGGGTGACCTGGTAGTCCCTGCCCGGGTTGGCGTTGAGCACGTGATAATCCGTTTCGTTGGCTCCCATCAGCGCGTTGACTACCGATTCCACCGCCCGGTCCGCGTATACGGGCAGCTTCAGGGACACCGCGCCGGAAAATCCCATGGGGGCCCCGGTCACCCGCTCGATGACCTGGGGGTCCGCCAGTTCCAGGTGATGCACTCCTAATTCATTTCGGACCTTGATCTCGTTGATCTCGTGGTCGCCCCGGGCCAGGACGGCTATGGGATGATCGTCGGCCAGAAAGATCATGGTTTTGACCAACCGGGTCGCCGGGAGGTTGAGCGCTTCCGTGAGTTGCTCCACGGTTCGGAGGTCCGGGGTGTGTATCCGTTCCAGGGGGAGGAAGGCCTCGGGGGCGGGGCGCGCGTCGCCCCCGGCGGGCGGTGATACCTGAGCTTTTTCGAGGTTGGCCGCATACCCGCACTTGGGGCAACTGACCACCACGTCTTCCCCCGTGTCGGCCAGCACCATGAATTCGTGAGAAAACGTACCGCCGATGGTCCCGGTATCCGCTTCCACGGCTCGGAACTCCAAACCGCACCGGTGGAAGATCCGGGAATACGCGTCCATCATCCGTGCGTAACTCTGTTCCGCCCCGTTTTCATCCGCATCGAAACTGTACGCGTCCTTCATGATGAATTCACGCCCGCGCATCAAGCCGAATCGCGGGCGGATCTCGTCCCGGAACTTGGTCTGGATCTGATACAGGTTCATAGGGAGTTGCCGGTAGGACCGCACTTCATCCCGGACGAGGGCCGTGATCACCTCCTCGTGGGTGGGTCCCAGGCAGAATTCCCGCTCGTGACGGTCGCGGAAGCGCAGCAGTTCCTTCCCGTAATCTTCCCAGCGCCCGCTTTCGCGCCACAGCTCGGCGGGCTGCACCGCGGGAAGCAACAGTTCCTGGGCGCCCGCGCGGTCCATTTCTTCCCGAACGATGCGTTCCACCTTCCGGATCGCACGCAGGGCCAAAGGCAAATAGGAATAAATACCCGCCGCCACCCGCCGGATCATACCCGCGCGCAGCATGAGCTGATGGCTGATCACTTCGGCGTCCGAAGGGATTTCCCGCAGGGTGGGCGCATACATCTCAGACAATCGCATAGAAGGGTTCCTTTCTCGTGGGCCGACAGCCGCAAGCAGGCGTCCACGGGGGAATTCATGAATTCATGGAGGCCCGCCGGGCGCCCGGATCACGAACCCGCCATAGGCTTGCTCGAAGGAAGTAAGACGCCGGGACGGGGGGCGGGGGTGGAAATGAAGGTCGGATCAGGGGGGTCCGCCTGCACCGTTACTCCTGCGGACCGGTGCGTGTTTTCCGGTTTGGCGGTCCCGCTTCCGTGCACGGGACACTAAGGAGCGGCCCGTGTCGATACCGAAGTCCCGGGCGCCGGGCCCATTTGTGAGGCCAGACATTCCACTTCGGCAACCAGGGCCTCCACCAACTCGGACTCGCGCACTTTCCGGATGGGCTCCCCTTTTCGGAAAAGAAGGCCCGTATCCTTGCCCCCCGCGATTCCCACATCCGCTTCCCGGGCTTCGCCCGGTCCGTTCACCACGCATCCCATTACCGCCACTTTGAGCGGCGTCGTCATATGCTGCAACCGTCGCTCCACCTCTTCCACGATGGAAATCAGGTCCACTTGGCATCGCCCGCATGTGGGACATGAGACGATGTCCACGCCTCGATGCCGGATGTTCAACGCTCGAAGAATGGCATAAGCGGCTCGCACTTCGGCCACGGGCGGCGCCGTGAGAGAAACCCGGATGGTGTCGCCGATGCCTTCGAAAAGCAGAATCCCGATACCCAAGGCGGATTTCACGGTTCCCCGGAGCAGAGAGCCCGCCTCCGTGACCCCCACATGCAGCGGAGCATCGGACATCCGTGAAAGCGAGCGGAAGGCCTCCACGGTAGTCAGCACGTCGGAGGACTTGAGCGAAATCTTGTAGTTCGTGAAATTCCAGTCTTCCAGCAAGGACGCGTACCGCAGAGCGCTTTCGACCATTCGTTCCGCCCAGGAGCGCTCATGTTGGGAACGAAGGTCTTTTTCCAGGGAACCCGCGTTTACTCCAATGCGCAAGGCGACCTCCCGTTCCCCGGCTCTGTCCACTAGCTTGCGCAGGCGGTCGATGCCGCCCAGGTTTCCGGGGTTGATCCGGACTCCACGGACCCCCTGGTCCATGGCCAAAAGAGCCAGTCGATAATCGAAATGGATATCGGCGATAACCGGAACGGGAATGAGCCTGCACAGAATTTTCAGGGCATATGCCGCCGTATCGTCGGGAACGGCCACCCGCACCAGTTCACAGCCGGCTTCGACCAGCTCTTTCGCCTGACGTACGGTGGCCTCCGTGTTCCGGGTATCCGTGGATGTCATGGACTGAACGGCGATGGGGGCATCGCCTCCAATGGGCACATCACCCACCCGGATTCGCCGCGTCCGTTTCCGTACAATACGCATGAACGGGAGTATCGCGCAGCCGACGGTGTTTGTCAACGGGGTCACATTCGGCATATTCTTTTAATATCAACAAGTTGAAGTAGAAGTGAGAAGAGACCGTTTCCCTCCGTCCTCGAACCGGGCGCAGCGCGTCGGCCGGGATCCAAAGCACTTCTTCCGGAGGTCGGGATCGTTGACCTCGCGTCCCTCGAGGATCATAATTACGTCGCAACGTAAATGCCCACCCACCATTTTTTACAGGAGGTATTGTGTGAAACCTGCATTCAAACCAGCACGCTTCCCGGTAATGGTTCTCCTGTCCCTGGTCGTGTCCCTGGCGGCCGTCGGGACGGTGGAGGCGGAGTCCTTCCTGGATTCCAAATGTCTCAAGTGTCATGCGGAGTTCAAGCAAATGACCAACGTGCTTGCGGGAGACTTCGAGAGTCTGTCCCAAAGAGCCAAGTCCTTCCAGGTGCTGGTGGGCGACACCATGGAGGTGATCCGATTCACGAATGAAACGGAAACGGCCCACGTGGAAAGCATGAAAGATCTCTGGAAACCCATCCCGGTTCTGGTGGAGTTCGAGCGCAGAGGAGAGGATCTCTTTGCCACGCGGGTTACGGCCAAACCCATCATCCAGGTGGCGGAGAAAGACCTGATCGGTCTCGAGGAGCTGGAAACCCTCGTGGCCCTTGGACCGGAGAAGGGCAACTATACGCTGCTCGATTCCCGGCCGCCCATCGCCTACAAGGAGGGCCATATTCCAACGGCCGTGAGCATGCCCTTCGGAGATATGCCCAATCTTCTGGGCCGATTGCCCGAAGACAAGGACGCGCTGCTCATCTTGTACTGCGGGGGGTTCAGGTGAGTGCTTTCGCCCATGGCCGCCAGGTTGGCGGAAAAGATCGGATACACCCGTGTGAAGGTGTTTCACGCCGGCATTCCCGCGTGGGAACAGGCTGGGAATCCGGTGCTGACCACCGTGGATTTCGTGAACGATCGACTGGGCTATATCGTAGTCATCGACACCCGCGGTCCTGAAAAGGCCAAGCAGGGACACATTCAGGGAGCCGTGGCCATCCCGCTGGAGCGGATTGTGGAGGAAAAGGAACAATTTCCTTTGGATCGAAAGGCCTATATCGTATTCTATGCGGAAGACACGGGCATGCAGGAACTGGCTCCCGTCATCAAGGAAGTGTCTTCCTGGGGATACCAGAGACTGTACATACTGGACGGCGGGTACCAGGCCTGGGTCGCCTCCAACGGCGCCGTGCAGAAGGACATGGTCCGGACGCAGATCTTTTATCTGCCCAGGCCGCACCCCGGGGAAATCACGGGGGACGAATTCATGAATATCGTAAACAATCAACCCAAGGGGAAACGTATTCTGGACGTGCGGACTTCCGAGGAAACCGTGGGCGGTATTCTTCCGGGAGCGATCAACATCCCCGTGGACGAACTTCATTCCCGCTTGAATGAAGTCCCGAGAGACCAGGAAATCATCGTCCATTGCCGGACCGGCCTGCGAGCCGAGATGGGGTATCATATTCTGCGAAACGCTAAGTTCCGATCCCGGTTCCTGAACGACAAGGTGGAGATTCTGGAAAACCGGATATTCTGCTGCTTCAAGTAACGTCCAACCATCCGTCGGCCCGGCCGTTCTTCCGGGAAGAGAGGCCGGGATCCGATGCCGTGGATTTCAAAGCGGCGATCTCGAGCCGCAAACAGCGACCACAAGGGGGTGCCCATGAACCGAGACATGCGATTTCGAGCGGCGGCCGTTCAAATGGCTCCGGTCTATTTGGACCGGGACGCCACGGTGGACAAGATTCTCGGCGTATTGCGGAAATGCGGTGAGGAAGGGGTTCGCCTGGCGGTGTTCCCCGAAACCGTGGTCCCCTGCTTTCCGTACTTTGCCTGGGTGCGTCCTCCGGTGGCCATCACGGACACGTTTGTGAAGCTTTACGAGCAGGGGGTGGATATCCCCGGACCCGTGACCGAAGAAGTGGGTTCCGTCGCCCGTAAGCTTGAAATGGTAGTGGTTCTGGGAGTGAACGAGCGGGACGGCGGCAGCCTGTACAACACGCAGATCATCTTCGACGCGGACGGTTCCCTGGCGGCGGCGAGACGGAAAATCATGCCCACCTTTCACGAAAGAATGGTCTGGGGATGGGGCGACGGCAGCGGGCTGAAGGTCTGCGACACCGCGGTGGGACGCGTGGGGGCGCTGATCTGTTGGGAGCATTACATGCCTCTGGCGCGCTTCGCCCTGATGGCGCAACGGGAAGAAATACACTGCGCCCAGTATCCGGGTTCCATGGGCGGAGACATGATGTCCCGGCAGATCGACGCCGCCATTCGGCATCATGCCTTCGAGGCGGGGGCCTTTGTGGTGAACGCCACGGGATGGCTCACGGACGCCCAGAAGACGGAGATCGCCCAGGATCCTTCCGTGGAACGGTTCCTGCGCGGCGGAATATGCACGGGAATCGTGTCCCCGTTCGGAAAATACCTGGCCGGACCTCTGGGAGAAGGCGAGGACACGGCCGTGGCGGAAATCGATCTGAAGGCCCTGGTGCGGCAGAAGAACGTGCTGGATACGGCGGGGCATTACTCCCGGCCGGACATTCTGCGTCTTTGGATCGATCGTTCCTCTCGCCGGATCATGGAGGAAGGGCGGGTCGGCCGGAATCGATGGATGGAGGAGATTCCCGCGCCGGAATCGCCCCACGGAGGCCCGGAGGAGGATGACTGCTGAACGGCCGGCGAGGGCGGCCATGCTTTCCCCGGCCGTTCGGTGAGGCATGAAGAGGAAACCTAGGAACCTTCAACCGGTAACCGAAGGAGATAGCTTATGGCGGAGAAGCCCAAGGTAGGGTGCGCTCGTCCCACCGGCGGGTTGGTCGGGCGCGCGGAAAAAACACAGGAACAACAGGCGCAACCCACATCCAAGGAGGTACATACCATGATCCAGGTAGGGAAACCGGCCCCTGATTTTGTTGCTCCGGCGTACCATAAGGGAGAATTTACCGCCGTGAAATTGTCCGACTGCCTGGGTAAGTGGGTGGTTCTGTGCTTATATCCGGGTGATTTCACTTTTGTCTGAGCGACCGAAATATCGGCGGTCGCCGATCGTTACGCAGACTTCCAGAAGCTGGGCGCAGAAGTTCTGTCCATGAGCGTCGACAGCGTCTTCGTGCACAAGATGTGGAACGACAAGGAATTGTCCAAGATGGTGCAAGGCGGGGTCCCTTTCCCGATGCTTTCCGACGGAGGCGGCAAGGTCGGGACGGCCTACGGCGTGTACGACGCGGACGCCGGCGTGGAAAACCGCGGCCGGTTCATCATCGATCCCGACGGCGTGATTCAGGCTTACGAAGTCCTCACGCCCCCCGTGGGCAGACACGTGGCTGAAACGATCCGCCAGATTCAGGCGTTCCAACGGGTCCGGGAGAGCCAGGGGACCGAGGCGACCCCGTCCGGATGGAAGCCCGGCAAGATGACGCTCAAGCCGGGACCGGATCTCGTGGGCAGGGTGTGGGAAGTCTGGAAGACCCACATGGAGTCCGACTAACCCGGATGCGCCGGGACGGCGTTTTCAGGGGGCTGTGAGCAGCCTGTTGGTAAACAGTATTTCGGGCAGGCTGGTGAAAGACGATGAGATGCAAGGGGCGCGAATCCCGAGGAATGAGGCGTACAACCCCTACGCTGCAATGACGAAGGATGAAGCCCAACACGGAAGATCGCGTTTTTCAACGGCCTGATAGAGGTCCGCTCGACGTGAACCTTTCGGCGACTCGGTGAAAGCGGGTGCTTTCATCGAGTCGCTCATGCGCGCCGCCGGGCCGGAGGAGCCGATGCGGGTTCGATGCGAATGGTGCGGCGCGGACCCCCTGTACGTCGCGTATCACGACGACGAATGGGGCGTTCCGGTGCGGGACGATAGGCGCCTGTTCGAGATGCTCGTTCTGGAGGGGGCCCAGGCGGGCCTGAACTGGCGGACCATCCTCAAGAAGCGGGAGCATTACCGGCGTGCGTTTCATGACTTCGATGTGGAGCGGATCGCCGCCTATGGGCCCGCGGACAGGGAACGGCTGCTCCAGGATCCGGGCATCGTGCGCCATCGCCTCAAGATCGAATCCGCCGTCGGGAATGCGCGGGCCGTATTGCGCATCGTCCGGGAGGCGGGATCCTTCGCCTCGTTTCTTTGGGGCTATGTGAACCACGTTCCCCTGCAGAACGCCTGGATGTCGTCGAGCGAAGCGCCCCCGCGCACGGAGCTGTCCGACAGGCTGAGCCGGGACCTGAAGCGCCGTGGATTCCGGTTCGTGGGGCCCACCATCTGCTACGCGTTCATGCAGGCCGTGGGGATGGTTAACGACCACGTGGTCGGCTGTTTCCGGCACGCGGAAGTGAAGAATATGGCCGAGGAATTGGACGTGTGAAACGCGCCCCGGTTTGCTGTTACTCGGGGCGGCCGCTACCGGAAGCTTCGGGAACAGTTCCGGGAAGCCTCATGCAAGATACCTCGACTAGTCCTATTCGATCAACGGATACCCCCATGTTTCCCCATCACAGAAGCCAGAACGGGACCCGGTCCCGGCCGAAGAGATCCTGCAGGGTTTCCCTGCGGCGTATGACGGCGGAGCGGCTGCCGTTAACCAGCACGGAAGCGGATCGGGGCATGGCGTTGGCCTGGTTGGCGAAGGCCTCGTTATAGGCGCCCATGTTCAGGAAGGCGATAAGGTCCCCCGACGCTACGTCCGGGATTCGTCGTTGGGAGGCCAGGATGTCCGCCGCGTTGCACAGGGGGCCGCAAATGTCCGCCTCGTGCGTGTCCGGGGCGTCGGCCCGGTGGACCGGGACCACGTGATGGTAACCCCGGAAGGGATCGAAGGGATCGCCCATCTCGTTGATGCTGCCGTCCACGTACACCCATTTCTTATGGGCCAGGGTTTCATCCACCTTGATGGAGCCCACCCGGTTCACATAGAGGGTCGCGTCTTCCCAGCACCATCGACCCGGTTCCAGAATGAGATCCGGAAGGCTCAGGCCTAATTCCCGGGCCTTCTTCTGAATGGCCCCGGTGATGGCTTCCGCGTGCTTTTCCAGGGGATGGGGGTTTTCCAAGCCGAACCGGTCCTTGGGAAATCCGCCCCCCAGGTTCAGGGTCCTGGGCTCCCATTGGAAGCGGCGCTTGAACTCGGCCACCCATTCCATGAGTTCCTCGGTCTCCTCCTGAGAATACCCGGCCCTCCGGGGGATGCCTCCGTGGTAGTGGAGACCCAGCAGGTCCACGCGTTCTTCCTTCAGGACGCGTTCCAGGGCGTGCATGAGCGTTTCCGGCTCCATGCCGAATTTGAACTCCCGTTCCCACTTGGACACGTCGATACCCGGCGGTTTGTACCGGGGATCCACGAAGTGGCGCCCCTCGAGACTCCGGAGGGGCAACCGGATCCGCAGGCTGATGCGGGCGCGGCGATTCAGGGTCGTGGACAGTCGCGAGACCCGGTCCAGTTCCTGCAAATCGTCCACGTTGACGTGCACGCCGGTTTCCAAAGCGGCGGCGAGCACCTCGTCGGACTTGTTGTTGCCGTTCATCACGATCTTTTCCGGGTCGGAACCCGCCAGGAGCGCCACGTACAGTTCCCCGAGGCCGAAGGCGTCCCCGCCCCCTCCCTCCTGGACGATGACTTTGCGGAGGGCGAGTCCCCAGTTGGCCTTCATGCCCACGCATACCTGCACGCGTCCCGCATACCGGGAAGAGAACGTTTCGTAAAACGTGCGGTAATTGGCTCGGACGGTGTTTTCGGAAGTGACGAAGAGCGGCGTCCCGTGCTCTTCCGCCAGGGAGGCCACGGGAAGGTCTTCGATCCAGAGTTCGTGGTCTCGGATTTCCAGGTAGGGGCCGAGGGCCTGCGACATGGCGTTTCCTTTCCGGTCTGCAACGGGGAACGACTCTCCGGGCCTCCGACGGAGTTCCATCGGCGCCGGCTGTTCCCCGGGTCAGGTCAGGATCTTTCGTTTCCGAAGTTCCAGCATCTGCGTGTAATCCACCCGGGCGCGGACCCGGAGCGGCAACCCCTCCTTCGGGGTGGTGAGGCCCCGGATCATCCCGAGCTGCATGGTTCCCAGGAACACCTCCACCGTTACCCCGGCCTCGGCGAGGGCGGGGATCAGATAGGGCCAGGGGGTTCTTCCCGAAGACAGGCAGCGGGTCAGTTCCTCCAGGTCCATCTTGAGATGGCGGGCCATGTCTTCGTCGCTGTAGATTCCAAAGAACTCGTAGAACTCCAGCATGCCGTGTTTCCTCGATGCGGGCGTTGCAGGGTGAGTGACGTCGAAATCCAACAGGGTTTTCCCTTTTCTGTTCTATTATCCCGTCCAACGGGATGAAGTCCAGAAAAAGTGGAAACCCCGGATTCCTGCCGGTGAACGGAACGCATGCCCGGGTTCTTTCCGGGCGGTGGGGGAGGGAGGGCGGCCGTGGGATGGGGACGGCCGCGAAGGCCGGATCGCCCAGGGAGGTTAGCCCCGTATTGACAGGGGGAAGCCGCATTGGTACTTAGGAGATGTTCCGGTTCCCCGGATGAGATCCCGGTAGCGGAGTTCCAGCGGACGTTTCTATCAGGCTGTTGAAAAACGCGATCCGCCGTGTTGCGCTTCATCCTTCGTCCTTGCGGCGTACGGGTTGTACGCCTCATTCCTCAGGATTCGCGCGCCTTGCATCGCATCGTTTTTGAACAGCCTGTCCGAAATGCTGTTTTTCAATGGCTGATAGAAGAGGGCGCCATGAGAACCGAAGGGTGTACCTACACGGCCGGCATCGATATCGGTTCGTTGACGGCCAAGTGCGTTGTGTTGAAGGACGGCGAAGAGATCCGGGGAAGTGCGGTGATTCCCACGGGAGCGGCCCAGGGGGTGGCGGAACGGGTGTACGATCGGGCTTTGGAGCAGGCCGGCCTCACCCGGGACGATATCGGATACCTGACCTCCACGGGGTACGGCCGAATGAACGTGCCGTTCAGCGATCGTCAGGTGACGGAAATCACGTGTCACGGCCGGGGGGTGCATCACGTAATTCCCGAAGCGCGCGTCATTGTGGATATCGGAGGTCAGGATTCCAAGGTGATTCGTATCGACGCCAACGGACGGCTTCTGGATTTCGCCATGAACGACAAGTGCGCGGCGGGATCGGGGCGGTTTTTGGAGGTCATGGCGCACGCCCTCGAAGTGGGGTTGGAGGAAATGGGTCCCATGTCGCTGGACGCTCCCTTTATTGCGGAAACCTCTTCCACGTGCACGGTTTTCGCCGAGAGCGAAGTGATTTCCCAGATTTCCAAAGGGACCCCCCTCAAGGCGCTCCTGGCGGGAATCCACTCGGGTATCGTGGACCGTGTATACGCTCTGCTGAAGTCCAAAATCCGCGGGTCCGTGGAGGAAGAGGTGATCGTCATGAGCGGCGGTGTGGCCAAGAACGTGGGCGTCGTCTCCCAGCTTTCCAAAAAAGTGGGGCGGCCCATCCTGGTGCCTCCCGAACCGCAGATCATCGGGGCCTTAGGGGCGGCGCTCCTGTCCCACGAGTTGTGCCTGGCGGGAAAACGATCCAAGGCTTCGTGAGGGACCGGCTCACCGGAGTCCCATGCGGCTTCCGGAGAGGGCCGGAACCCTATCAGCCCGTTGAAAAACAGTATTTCGGACAGGCTGTTCAAAAACGATGAGATGCAAGGCGCGTGAATCCTGAGGAATGAGGCGTACAACCCGTACGCCGCAATGACGAAGGATGAAGTCACGCCAAAGGCGGGAAAGCAGATCGCGTTTTTCAACAGCCTGCCAGTAGACCATCACAATCTGGAAGATGCCCGTTCTTTCGGAAGTCCCACGCGGCAGGACTGAGACAAGACGTGCATCCGTGTTCGAAAGGAGTCGATCATGGCGGTGGCGCTCGTAAAATGGGCCGGACCGGAAACGGTTTCCCAGGCCATACATGCGGCCAACGGGTGGGAAGGATTTCAACCGGGGATGCGCGTTCTGATCAAGCCCAACGCGGTCATGGGCGGATCGCCCAAGGTGCCTTGCAAGGGAATCACGTCTTCGCCCGTTATTATTTCCGAATTGGTTCGACTGGTTCGGGAGAAGGGGGCGCGTGAAGTGGTGATCGCGGAAGGCTCCGTGGAACTGCCCACGCTCAAGCTGGATACGCAGGCGGCTTTTCTCTGGAGCGGAATTCAGGCTCTGGCGGAAACCATGAACGTTCCGCTGGTGGACATGAACAAGGGCCCGTTTCGTTCCTTCACCCTGGAAGACGGCACGGAAATCGACATCGCGGAATGCATGTTCGAGGCGGATTTCGTGATCAACGTACCGCTGCTCAAGACCCACAACCAAACCGTGGTCACCGTCTGCTTGAAGAACCTGAAAGGCTGTCTGGCCATGGAATCCAAGAAACGGTGCCACACGGAAACCGGGCTCAGCCGGGCCATTGCCCAGTTCAATCGGTTCATCCCCTGTCACCTGAACGTGGTGGACGCCCTGACGGCTACGGAGATCGGACCCACGCCCACGGGCAAGGAAGACCAGGTGCGGGAAATGGGCCTGCTGCTGGTGGGAACGAATCGATTGGAATGCGACGTGGTGGGAAGCCACCTGTTGGGATATTCGGCGGAGAAGGTCCCCCATGTGGCGCATTATGCGGATCTCACGGGCGGAAGTCTGAATCTGGCGGATGTTTCCATCATCGGCGAGGACCCGAACCGATACCGGATGGAACTGGAATACGTCACGGCGTGGTTGGACGATCTCATGGAGAAATACGCGGTTCATGGACTGAGCATGCCCTATTACGGCGACGGGGTGTGTTCCGCCTGCGGGTTCAACGCGTGGGCGGGCTTCATGGCGTTTTGCCGGGGCAACAAGGGTGTCACGGTGGAAGACACCGAGATCTGCATGGGTACGGATGTAAGTCCCAGCGGAAAGGCGAAGCACACGGCCCTGGTGGGCAAATGCGCCCTGGAGCGGTTCCGGGATCGCGAAGACGTGATCAAGATTCCGGGGTGTCCCCCCGATCCCGCCAAGATGGCCGAAATCATGACGAAAGCCTTGGTGAATCCGTCCCGGGAGTGATGCTCCGGCCCCGGAGGCTCGGGACGGAAGGAAGCGCGCAGCGGACGGGGATCCTTGGTTTCCGGGTCGCGCCGTGCGGACGATGGGCTTTGCCGGAGCCGGCGGCGGGAACCGGGACATTTCGATGTAGGAGAAAGGGTGTTCATGGAAACACGAATCCGAACGCTGGCCACCATCTCGGCCGCGCACTTCTCCGCTCACCTGGATGAGGTCCGCCTGAACTCGGGTCTGCACAAGACCCGGATCCGCATGGATCACCCCCTGGCCGCCGCAGTGATCCCGCTCCTGGACGACAACCATGTCGTGATGGTGAAGCAGTTCCGCTATGCCATAGGCCGGGAGACCCTGGAAATCCCGGCGGGCAAGGTGGATCCGGGAGAGGCGTCCCTGGCCTGCGCCCATCGTGAACTGCTCGAGGAGACCGGTTACGAGGCGGGCTCCATGGAACGGATGTACAGTTTCTTTCCCGCCATCGGGTATTCCAACGAGGTCATCGATATCTACGTGGCCCGGCGCCTGAAGAAAATCCGGGAACAGGTGGACGAAACGGAGATCTCCCGGGTGGAAGTGTTTCCCTGGGAGACCGTTCGGCGCATGGCCGCCGAGGAAGTGATTCAGGACAGTAAGACCGTCCTGGCCATTGGATTGATGGCCGGTTGCTTGAAGCCTGACCGGAACCGGTGAGAGGCGGGGAGCGGCGGCGAAGGCGGCCGGGCCTTATCAGGCCGGTGAAAAACGCGATCTGCTTCGTTGGGCTTCATCCTTCGTCCTTGCGGCGTACGGGTTGTACGCCTCATTCCTCAGGATTCGCCCCACGCCAAAGGCGTGGCTTGCATCTCATCGTTTTTGACCGGCCTGCCCGCAATACTGTTTATCAACGGGCTGTTATGACGAATCTTTTCCGATGAGGCATGCGGCCCGATCCCTACGGCATGGAGTTCCCCGGTCATGAAGCTGGTGATTCAGATCCCCTGTTACAACGAAGAACATGCCCTTCCCATCGTTCTGTCCTCCCTGCCTCGTGAAGTTCCCGGTGTCGATACCGTGGAATGGCTCGTGGTGGACGACGGGTCCACGGATCGCACCGTGGAAACGGCGCGGGCTCACGGAGTGGATCATGTGGTATCTCATGCCGGAAACCAGGGGCTGGCCCGGGCCTTCATGACCGGGTTGAAAACGGCGCTTTCCCTGGGGGCCGACGTCATCGTGAACACGGACGCGGACAACCAGTATTGCTCGGACTGCATTCCGGATTTGGTGCGCCCCATTGTGGAAGGAAAGGCGGAGCTGGTGGTGGGGGCCCGCCCCATCGATTCCATCGAAGAGTTTTCCAGCTGGAAGAAGCGGCTGCAGAAACTGGGCAGTTGGTGCGTGCGAAAGGCCAGTGGCACGGACATCCCGGACGCGCCCAGCGGATTCCGGGCCCTGTCCCGGGAAGGGGCCCTGAAACTGAATGTGTTCAGTGAGTATACCTATACCCTGGAAACCCTGATTCAGGCGGGGCAGAAGAATATGCCGGTGGCGTGGGTGCCCGTGCGCACCAACCCGTCGGTCCGACCGTCGCGCCTGCTCAAAAGCGTTTCTTCCTACATCCGCAAGTCCGTCTTGACCATCGTGCGCATTTTCGTGGTGTACAAGCCCTTTCGTTTCTTCATGACCATCGGCGGTGTTCTGTTCAGCCTGGGGTTGATCCTGGGGATCCGGTTCGTGGTGTATTATTTCCAGGGCCGGGGCTCGGGCCACGTTCAGTCCCTGATCCTGGCGAGCGTGTTATTGGGTATAGGCTTTCAGACCATTCTGGTGGCCTTCGTGGCGGACCTGCTGAGCGTCAACCGCAAGCTTCTGGAAGAACTCCAGTACGAAATCCGCAGGCGCAGGAACGACCGGAGCGGCGGAGCGGTGTAAGAAGAGAAGGTGCGATCCGCATTCTCACCGGTTTCGGCAACCCGTCTCAGGTCTCAGTTCCCGATGCATTCCTAATACTTCCGTTTGCCCAGGGGAAAGGCGGTGCTCGTGATTCCGGTGAGGCGCCGGACCCACGCGGCCTGGAGTACGTTCCAGACGATGACTCCGGTGGCGGAAGCCGCCGCGGCGCCCTCGATGCCGAACCGGGGAATCAGGAGCAGGTTCAGGACCACATTGATCAGGGCCGCCGCGGCCACTCCGGAAAAGGAGTACCAGGCGTGGCCCGTCATGCCCAGGATGAATCCGGCGGAACCCGTGGCGGCGTTCACCACCTGGCCCAAGCTGAGGATGGACAGCGCCGTATGTCCCCGTATGTACGCCCCCCCGAAAAAGAGGCCCAGCAGGAAGTCCCCTGCGAACAAAAAGATCAATGAAAGCGGCACGGCCCACGCCAAAGCCATGCGGGCCCCCGCCGCGGCCATGCGTTGCAGTGACCGCATTTCCCCGCCGTCGTACAGCCGGGCGATATGAGGGGCCATGGCCACATTGACCACGTTCAGGAAAAACACCAGGAGCAGAGCGCCCTGGGCCGCGGCCCGGTATACGCCCACATCCTCGGGCGTAGCCAGGAGTCCGAGCATCACGATGTCCGTTTCCTTGACCACGATGTGGGTCCCTCCCACGAGCAGGAAGGGAAGGGCGGAGGAAACCCATTCCCGGTGGAGATACCGGGGAGTGGAGGTACGGACCCGGGGGGGCAGGATGCGCCATACGAAGTACGTGCCCAGTAGAAAGGCGATGAGGCCGGCGACAATGGAAATCCGTACGGCCCCGGGGGAGTTCACCCCCCCCTGTCCGGTGAAGATCCAGGCGAAGCCCAGGAGCGCCAGGAAGGCCATGGGGCGGACCAGGCTCTCGGGCATTTGGGCCAGGACCACCCGGCCCAGTCCCCGAAGGACGGCCATTCGGAGTGCGGAGAGACCCACCAGAGGCAGCAGGCCGAAGGCCCATAACAGGGGTTCCCTGAAGACCCATTCCGCGGCCCCCGGATACAGGGATACGAACAGCACGCCCGTCATGGACACCGTGAATGAGAACAGGAGCACGGTCTGGTTCGCCCGAATCAGCAACCCTTTCAGAAGCCCGTATTCTTCCCGCCGGTGATAGAGGGCGCTTAAACGCATGAGCAGGGCGGGGAGACCCAATTCCACGGGGACGGCCAGAAGGCCGACCACGGCGATGGCGAAGGAATAGGCCCCATATTGGGCTGGGCCCAGGAGCCGCGCCAAAACCATGGCCGTGAGCAACACGAGGATTTTGGCCGCCACCAGGAGGACCAGGACGCCCAGACCTCCCCGCACGAGCCGGCCCTTCAGGCTTTCCCGAGACCCAAGGAGTTCCTTTACTTTTGTTTCCCATTCAGACATTGAATACCGAATTCAACCCTCGATGCGCCGCATGGGCGAGTGCGCCCCCGGGGAACGGGGTCTTATCGCATACCGGTAGGCTGCCGCGGCCGTTGGCCCCTGTGCCGAGCGGCGGAGGCTTTCGGGAAACGATTCGGATACGGGCCGGATCGAACCCGCCGCGCCATCAGCGGGAATGTCGCGACCGGAGAAGAGCATCCAGGAAGACCTCGTTGAAATCGTCCGTATGTTCCATGAACCGCGAGCGGCGGGCGGCCCATTCGTCTTTGGCGTCCAGTCTCCGGGCCAGAGTGAGTATGGTATCCAGGCCCTGCTCCAGGGTCTTGAAGTTCAGGGCCAGACCGTAGGCGCGCTCCAGCTCGGCGGTAACCCCCCGGAAGGAATCGGAAACATACACGGCCGGGGTTCCCAGCAATGCGGCTTCTGTGGCCATGGTTACGCTTTCCCCCACGTAGAGCGACGCCAGGGCCAAAACATCCAGGCCCTTGTCGGGAGGCACGGGCAGGGCATAGGGTGCGAGTTCGGGCGGCAGGGGCTTCTCGGAACTGACGAACACCCTGCCGTGGGGTTCCAGTGCACGCACCAGGCGTAAGGGATCGTGGATCCCGTGGGCTCCCACGTCGTGAATGGATCGCCAGGCCACCAGACGCACCACGAAATACCGGGACCCGGGAAACAGATCCAGCAGGCTCCAGGTTTCCGGATCGGGTGTGAACACCCTGGGAGATGTGTAGGCCCATTCCTGAAAGGTGCGCACGCGCCTCACACGACCGCCTACCGGACCGCGATACCCCCAGGGCGCCAGATACTCCGAGGCCAGGAATTGGGTCAACCGGTTCAGCGGAGCCGTGGACTCGTTGCTGTAATACACCACGGAGGGAATACCCAGCAGCATTCCTGCGACAGCCGCCGTGGGACCCATGATACCCGCGAGTACGTCGGGGCGCTCCCGCCGACACACTTGCAGCAGAGCGGAGACCCGGAACACGAATTCAGCGGGGATGAGCCACCTGCGGGTTGGGAGGCGACTCAGAGACCGGTAGGGGATTCCGTAAGCGTGCAACAGGTCCAAGGTTACGTCTTTGTCCCTGGCCGTGACCACCCACTCGTGACCCCGGTGGTGCAGCAGGTCCATGAGGTTCCGAAAGGCATGAACGTGCGCCGGATGGAGTATTTCGAAGAGAACTTTCATAATCCACTGTATATGAGGGATACTGCGCGCTCGACCACGGCGGAGCACCGTACGGATTCCGAACCCGATATGAAGGCCGGGCCGATGGGCCGTTTGCCGGCTGCGACCCACATCCTATACACGGAACCCGGAGGATAGGAAACCCCAAAGTCCGTAGGGCTTTTTACAGAACCTTTGGCGCCGCGAAATCAGGGCAAAGCGTCCGTACCGCCTCGAGACCGGAGTCGGGCGGCATCCAGGGGGGCGAAGAGAGGACTGGTCCGAATCGCCAGCTTGTGGAGGCGGTATTCCAGCGATACCCGTAACACACCGAGCCCGTATCCCACGGAATCCAGGAAGCTGATGGAGGAGGAATCCCCATCGTACCGGGTCGGGCAGGTGATTTCCCCCAGCCGGTACCCTCGATAGATGATTTGGGCCAGCATCTGGTTGTCGAAGACGAAGCCGTCCGCATTGGTACCGAGGGGGAGTTCCTGGAGCAGTTCTCTGGAAAAAGCCCGGTAACCCGTGTGGTATTCCGATAGCTTGTAGCCCAGCAGGAGATTCTGTATCAGGGTCAGCGCCCGGTTGCCGACGTACTTGTAGAGCGGCATTCCTCCTCTGAGTGCGCCGGTTCCCAGGATCCGGGATCCCAGTACGCAGTCGAACACGCCCTGGCTCACCAGCGAGGCCATGGCCGGAATCAGGGCCGGTGTGTATTGGTAGTCCGGGTGAAGCATGATGACCACGTCGGCGCCCAAGGCCAGTGCTTCCCCATAACAGGTCTTCTGGTTGGCTCCGTACCCCCTGTTGCGGGAATGGACAATGGTGGCGAGCCCCAGGGAACGGGCGACTTCCACGGTGCGATCCGTGCTGTGATCGTCCACCAAAAGCACCTGGTCCACGATGTCCCGAGGGATCTCCGCATAGGTCTTCCGCAGTGTGGTCTCGGCGTTGTAGGCGGGCAGAACCACCGTGATGTTCTTGCCGTGCATCATGGAAGTTCATGCTCCGTCCACGGGGAACCACACGATGCGAAATCGGGGATCGAAGCGGGTGCCGGCATGGCGGTGGAAATAGTTGATGGTTACCGGCCGCGAGCCGAAGGATGCCAAGTCGGGTATTGGGGCGAACAGCCGGTTGAGCCGTTCCGCTTCTTCTCCGCCCTTGCGGCGGTAATCCGGTCGGAAGTAAGGTAGGATTAGGATACCGTCCGGTTCCACGTCGTTCAGGTGCTTGATCTCCTTGAGAGTTATTGGGGTGATGCGGTACTTACCCCGCAGCGGGCGTGTGTCCAGCACCATCTCCGTGGGGACCTGAATTCTCGTCCCGTGGGGCAGATTTTCCAGGACCCAGGTCACAGCCAGATTCCGGGAATCCATGGATACGGAATAATTCTCCCCGACCCGACTCCAGGGAATGGTGGCGGCTGCTGCGGATGCAAGCAGTACGACCACCGAAACTTGTAAGATTCTTCTCCGGTTAGGAAACCGCCGGCTCAAAAGATCGGTTGCGGTCTGCCGGGACCAGGTCCACCCATAGGCTGCGGCTACGGCGAAGAAAACGTGGAGAGGTAGAATGTTGCGAACGAAGTTCACCTTTTGAAGAGACATCAAGGCCAGCAAACCCAACGGGAAACTGAAGACCACCAGAGCCTGCCGGCGATGGTGCATTAAACTGCACACCAGACCGAGGAGTGCAAAAAGGCAAAGCATCGCCCCGTATTCGGTTACGAGATGGTTTACATAGTGGAGGAGTTGGGGCAGGCCGGGCGGGCCTTCGAAACCCTTGTGGCCCGTGGAATACACGCGTATCTGTTTGAACACTCCGTTAGCGAAGGTTCTGGGATCCAGCAGGCTGTACGGGACCGCGATAAAGAAAGCCAGCGCGGACGAGCCCGCCGCCACGAGGGAGGCCTTGATTCTCCGATCCTGTCCGGACAGCCATACGGCCAGCAAGGGGCTGAGGAGAACCACGCCGTAATTGTATTTGCAGGCATAGGTCAATCCCGCCAGGATGCCGGGCAGCACGGCACGGGGAAGATAACCGGGGCGGTTCATGCCGCACAGGGCGGCCCAGACGGTGAGGGCCCCGAAAAATGCGCCGAACATGTCCACGTTGATGTATACCCATGAGTGTCTCAAGAACAACCCGGACACGAGCAGGACCAGAGGGGCCAGGATGAGGAGTTCCGTTCGCCCGTACATTCGCAGGGCCGTCAAACCGGCCAGGCCGAGGGTCAGAACGGACAGGACGGCCAACAGGATTTTGGCCGGGAAGACGATTCTCTTGTGGGTGTAATATGGATACGATACGGAACCGACCTTGCGCAGGGAAGGGACATCCCCTCTGGCGGCGGCCCAGGAATACCCCGCCGCAAAGGACGCGGAGGTCAGATAGATGGGCAGGGAAGGGTATTGGAAATTGCGGGGATTGTAATCACCCTTCTTGAGGATTTTGATGGCGCGCAAGGTGATGACGCGTTCGTCCACATGGCCCACATAGGGCAGGCTTTTCCAGATGAAATCGATCCGCACCCAGCAGGCGGCGGCGAGTATCACCCCCAGAAGCAGGCTGACCAGAAGTTTCGGGCGGATTTTCATGGCGCCTCCTCATGATGGCTGAGAGCATGCGTTTCCGGCGCGGTTTATCGGGAAATTTTGCATCCTGCGTTCAAAAGGCCGATCGCACTATATCCCTCATGGCTCCTCAAGACAAGGATTTGTTGACACCAGGATTGGTGGCGCCTGTATCGAAGATTTCCCTTATAAGCCCGTTGACAAACACTATTTCGCGCAGGCCGGTGCAAGACGATGAGATGCAAGCCACGTCTTTGGCGTTGGGCGAATCCTGAGGAATGAAGCGTACATGCAGTACGCCGCAATGACGAAGGATGAAGCCCAACGAAGCAGATCGCGTTTTTTAAAGCCCGTTACGTCGGAGGTGGGACACACCCTGCCATGGCTCTGAATGTGAAGCCGGAAAGGGGCTTCCGGACCGGGTCGTGGGACGAACCGCCGCCAAAGGCGAATTCAGTTCTGGATTGAAGACGTGAGTGGGCGTACAATGATCGAAAGGTCCGGTGGGTTGCGGCACGGGACTTACCGCGGTCGAGCCGCTCTTCCGATCCTGTTTATCAACGGCCTGCCGGATAGGGATCCGGCGACGTCGGTTCCGTCCGCCGGTTCAAAACGAGGTATGCGTAATGATGACCACGGAGCAACTGTTGATTTTTGGGGTTCTGTTCGCATCGCTCGCCTTGTTCGTGTGGGGCCGCTGGCGCTATGACGTGGTGGCCCTGGCGGCTTTGTTTGTGGTCGCCGTGACGGGTCTGGTGCCGCCGGCTCAGGCTTTCATGGGCTTCGGACACCCCGCCGTAATCACGGTGGCGGCGGTGCTGGTGCTCAGTCGCGGATTGCTCAATGCGGGCGTGGTGGACGGAATCTCCCGTCTCCTGACGCGGGTGGGCGACCGCCCGACGATACAGGTGGCCGCGTTGACGGGAATCGTGACGCTCTGCTCCGGGTTGATGAACAATGTGGGGGCGTTGGCGCTGCTCATGCCCGTGGCGGTCTGGATGGCGCGGCGAAGCGGCCGTTCGCCGTCCCTGCTGCTCATGCCCCTCGCTTTCGGATCGCTGCTGGGAGGCATGATGACTTTGATCGGCACGCCGCCGAACATCATTATCGCAGCCTTTCGAACGGAGACGGCCACACCTCCTTTCGCCATGTTTGATTTCGCTCCAGTGGGTGCGGGCCTGGCTCTCGCCGGCGTGCTGTTTATTTCTCTGGTCGGCTGGAGGTTCACTCCCCGGCGGGAAGGAAAAGCATCGCCCGAGGAGCTGTTTCAGATTCAGGATTATATCAGCGAGGTACGGGTCCCCGAGGATTCCAAGATGGTGGGCCAAACCCTGCACCATTTGGTGTCCGAAGTGGGAGGAGAATCCGAAGTCACCATCGTGGGAAGAGCCCGCGGTAATCGGCGGCTGCTGATTCCCTCTCCCTTTGAAATCATTCGGGGAGGCGATATCCTGATGGTGGAGGCGGACTCGGAAGGCCTGAAGGCGTTGATCGATTCCGCCGGGCTGGAGTTGGCCGAGAGCAAAGACGACATTGAAGGCATGCTCGGATCGGACGATGTCCGTATTTCGGAAGCCGTCATCACTCCGGATTCCCTGCTGCCCGGAAGGACGGCGACCGACCTCGTGCTCCGGGAACGCTACGGAGTCAACCTGCTGGCCGTGGCGCGACAGGGGCAGCGCATCCGGGAACGTGTGGGCCGGATTCGTTTTGTCATTGGGGACATCCTGCTCTTGCAGGGACGTGAGGAGTCCCTGCAGAATACCATGAAGTCGCTGGGATGTTTGCCGTTGGCGGAACGGGGCCTTCGTATCGGCAAGCCGCAGAAAATCCTGCTGGCCGGCGCCACGTTTGCGGCGGCCTTGCTGGCGGCCGCCCTGGACGTGATGCCCGTTCAGATCGCCTTTGCGGGCGCCGCCCTGGCCATGGTGCTCGCCAAGGTTCTGTCGCTCAACGAGGCCTATGAAAGCGTCGATTGGCCCATCATCGTGTTGCTCGGGGCCATGATCCCTCTCGGGGAGGCGCTGGAACGGACGGGAGGAGCCCGGCTCATCGCGGATCAGCTCCTTATGCTGGCCCGCCATGTATCCCCGGGGGTCACTCTGGCCGTGCTCATAAGCGGTACCATGCTGTTGTCCAACGTGGTCAACAACGCCGCCGCCGCGGTGCTCATGGCGCCCATAGCCATCAGTCTGGCGCATGGAATGGGATGCTCCGCGGACCCGCTGCTGATGGGCGTGGCCGTGGGGGCCTCCTGTGCGTTCCTGACACCGGTGGGACATCAATCCAACACTTTGGTCATGGCCCCCGGCGGGTACCGTTTCGGAGACTACTGGCCCCTGGGACTTCCCCTGTCCGTGGTGATTGTCCTGACGGCCGTTCCTCTCATCATGTGGTTCTGGCCGTTCCGGCTCCCCATGCCTTGACGGCCCGTTGATAAACCGTATTTCGGACAGGCTGTTCAAAAATGATGAGATGCAAGGCGTGCAAATCCTGAGGAATGAGGCGTACGACCGGTACGCCGCAATGACGCCTGTCTGCGCCTGCCTGTGCGTGAGCGCACGCAGACCGGTGGGACGCACAGGCGGAAAGGATGAAGCAGAACACGGCGGGTCGCGTTTTTCAACAGCCTGTGGAAGAATCACTGCGGCGGGCCTGCACACCCCTCGACGATGGTTCTCATCGGGCCGCTACAGACGCCAGACGAAGATATCCTCGGCGATTTCCTTGTCCATGGCCAGTTCCGTGTTTTCGAAGCGGATGAGCAGCGCCGGATAGGTCTGGTGTACTTCGATGATGGTCCCCGGGACGACGCCGAAAGAGGAAAGCCGGTGAAGCCGGCTGTGATTCTTGGGTTTGATATAAGCGATCTTGGCCTTGTCCCCGCTCTTGAGCTTCAACAGGCTGATCACGGTCTTGCTCACCACGTCCTTGGACTTGCGGCAGCAGTCTCCCGGAGGAATGGGCCGCCCGTGGGGGCAGTGTGTGGGATGCCCCAACAGGATGCAAATAGATTCCTCCATTTCGGGGATCAGGCTGTGTTCCACTTCGCAGCCTACCCGTTCCACGGCGTCCTGGTTCAGGTTTAGGGCGTATTTCATCAGAACTTCCGCGAGGCGGTGGCGACGGACCACTCTCCGGGCTTCTTCACGGCCGTACTTGGTCAGATGTATGCGTGTTTCGTCCCGGTCCAACAACCCGGCCTTTTCGAGTTCCTCAACCAGAGGATCCGTCAATTCCACGTGACAAATGCTGCGGATTCGTTCCGGAGAATCGTCGCCGGATTCCCGGGCCGTGTATGCGGCTTCCAAGACTTCTTCCCATTCTCTCTTCATGCTGCTCCAGCCTTACCTGAATGTGATTTCCGTGAGGGTAAAGATATAGTGCAACGCCATTCCCGCCAAAAGGGCATAGGGCAGAATGACGGAAATTATGGCCACCGTGGTTCGGAGCCCGTGTTCCTTGACCGTGACCAGCACCGCGTTCACACACGGAACCAGAAAGGTGCACAGGAGCAGAAGCAACACGGTCTGGACGTCATTGAAGACCCCATGGTCGAACAGGTCCTTGAGAAGAGCGGCGCCCGCTTCCCTCCGGATCATGGTGGACAAAACCACACGGATGCTTTCCGGAGGAAGCCCCAGAAGGGTTTCCAGAACGGGCTGTCCCAAGCGTTCGATCAGACGGAGAAAACCCAGTTCATCGAGTACGAACAAGACAAAGGTGGCGAACAGGAATACGGGAATGGCCTCGGAGGTAAAGTGTATGATGCGCTGAATGGTTTTCTCCAGGATGTTCTTGAATCTGGGGATCCTTAAAGGAGGTATTTCGAGGAAGAAGATAGGCTGTTCTCCCGGGAGGAAGCGGCCCGCCAGGAGACCTATGATGAACATCTGGATAGTGATCACGCCGAAGACCACGACGTACGCCTGCCAGTTCAGTTGGGTAAGGACGACCAGCATGACGCTGAGCAGGGGCGCGCACGGAAGACCCAACAGAAGCAGCACCGTAGCGATTACGCGCTCCTTACGCGTCTCCAGTATGCGGGTGGTCATGATGGCCATGGTCACGCACGAGAACCCCATCACGATGGGAAGGACTCCCTTCCCCGTGAGACCCATTCTGCGGAACAGCCGTTCCATGAGAATGGACAACCTGGGCAGGTATCCCGAATCCTCGATGACGCCGAAGGCCAGAAAGAAGGTGAACAGGACGGGAACCACGACTCCCAGGGCGAGAGACAATCCGACGCTCAACAGCCCGAATTCGCCGGTGACGGCGCGCTCCAATATGTCGAAGCGCAGCGGTTCCATGAGTTGCTGTACGAAGGGCACGATGATCTCGCCGAAGAGCCTTCCTTCGATCAGCTCCACGAGAAACTGGGCCCCGAATTCCCCTACCACGAGGTACATGGCCAACAACACAAGGAGAGCGATGGGAATTCCGGTCCAGACATTCCTGGACCATGCCCCGAGCCTTTCCGCGAAGGGCATGTGCGCCGGAGGGGAAACCGTCTGAACCTCTTCCGCGACTCGCTGGGCATACCGGGTGTAGGCCTGGTTCAGGAGTACTTCGGGCGGTTGGAAAAACAGTCTCCGGGTGTTGGCTGCCAGGCCCTGTATCTCACTGAGTCGTTCCGAGTCCAGATTGCGGGCCAGAAAGGAGCCGGTACCGGGATCGTCGGTGAGGACCTGTAACCCCAATGCCCGGGCCGGCAAAGTCGGGTCGTCCAGAATAGTTCGGAAGTCCCGCAGATAGGTTTCCGCGGGCTCCGGGAGCGGAACCCCGTTCCGGCATACTTTGGCCTCATCCATCAGGCGCCGGAGACTCCTCAGGCCGATTCCCTCGACAGCCACGGAAGGGTTCACCGGAATCCCCAGGTTGCGGGCCAGGCGTTCCGTATCAATGTAAATTCCTCTCTGCCGGGCTTCATCCATCATGTTCAGGTTGAGAATCATGGGAATATGGTATTCGGCGAATTGAAACAGCAGGGCGAGAGATCGGGTGAGGTGTTTGGCGTCTCCCACGATCACGAGAATCCGCGGGGCGGAAGCTAGAACCGTATCCCGTGCGACGCTTTCATCTTCACTCAAACTGAAGATGCTGTGAATTCCCGGGGTATCGAGGAGGGAGTATTCCGTACCGGTCATCCGGGCGGAACTGACGGACACGGAAGTGCCGGGATAATTGAAACTGTATTGTTTTCCTCGGCAGAGACGGTGGAAAATGGTGGTTTTTCCAACGTTCAAGTTGCCTAAGAGGATAACCGCATTTTCAAGGCGGCTCAGGCGGGACCTATCTTCTTTGGGTTTCACGGGCGGTCTCGAGTGTCAGGGCGCGGCGGGAAATTCCGGGCGGCTCGGGTGAATACACGGATCCGTGGATCTCCGTGCTAGTGGATTCCCACGATCTTGTATTCCACGGCATGCACTTTTTGACAATCCGTGAGGACGGGGATGTTCAGCCCCCCTGTGCTTCCGGGCTTCAAGGGCAATGGGGGGTCGATTACGGACACCACTCTCCGGATTTCCTCTTCGCGATGGTTTCTGAGCACGAGATATACCACCACGTTTTTTACCGGCCATTCCGTGGTGTTGCGAACGGTGGCTTGAATACGCGCCACGTCTTGCCGGCAGGGCTGAACCGTAAGGTTCGTCATCTTGAATCCCGTGGCTTCGGATTCACGAAGAACGGCTTCCTGGGCAAGGAGTGCGCCCGGAAACACTACCCATGCGAGCAAGGCCACCCATGGTAAGACGACCATCCCTGTTTGGCGGGCCATGGCGTTCCCCCTGTCATCCGGCCGCAGCCTTTGAAAGGCCCTCGAAGCCGGTATCTCCGGTATTGCGTTTCGTCTCTTGAAGTGTTCGGCCGATTCATTCGTGTCGATCTAATCCCCGGAATTCGTGCGCCGAACTCTCCGTCATTTTCCGGAGGCCGGAGATGCCGTCCGTTCGGTGCAAGCTTCAGCATTCGGGGTCATCGGGTCCCACGAAACGAATGAATGCTCAATAACCGCCGCTTCAAAACGGTTCCAGACTTATTAAACGGTTCCGAACGGTTTTTCAAAAGGTTTGTGCGTATCCGACCCACGACTCCCGGCATCGGAGTGAAACCCCGAACATCTTGGGGCCGTCACCGAGGTTCAACCGCTCAAAATAAAATCCGTGATGAACGGATTGGTCCTGCATTCTCGGGCCAAAGTGGACGACGGCCTGTCTCCGTAATCGTGACCGGGCCACACCACGGTTTCGGGCGGGAGCGGGAGCAGTTTCTCCTTGATGGAGCGGAGCAGGGTTCCGAAGTCACCGTCCTGGAGATCCGTCCTCCCTACCGCCCCGACGAAAAGCGTGTCTCCCGTGAACAGATGGCCTTCCGCAAACAGACAGATACCTCCGGGAGAGTGGCCGGGGGTATGGAGTACATGCACCTGCACTGTACCCAACGGAATTATATCGCCGTCCCGCACGGTCAAGTCCACCTCGGGCACTTCCGCGGCATCCAGTTCATGGGCCACGACCCGGGCCCCGGAGGCCCTTTTGAGCTGCACGCACGCGGCGGTGTGGTCGTAGTGTCCGTGGGTGTTCACGATATAGTTAAGCGATCCTTCGAGTTCCTTCAGGCGGCCGAGCAGGCGCCTGGGTTCTCCCGCGGGATCGATTACCATGGCTTTCCGGGTCTCTTCGCATAGAACCAGATAGGAGAAATTCTCCATGGGTCCCACGAGGATCTGTTCTACGAACATGCATACCTCTCTTCCATTCGGGTTGCGCGCCGATCGAGACCGGCATGGAAAGGCCGCGGATCATCGCAGGCACGCGGTGATTCGGTTCCACTGGCTGTTTTTCACCCAGGCGTATTTTTCCCAGAAAAGCCGGTCGCTTTGATAATGGCTGCCCGCTGCATGACGTTCCAGGAATTTCCGACTCTGGCTCGGGCCCCCGTTGTACACGGCGTAAGTCACACGAGCCAGCAGGTCCTGGTCTGAAGCCTGGGATGCCGGCAGGGCCTTAAGCGCGTATCGATGGATGTACTGCGCCAGGATCCGACACCCGGCCCGAGCGTTGTACCAGATGTTCCATCGCAGTTTTTCCCGATCGTACACACCCCGCCACACCCGTTCGTTGATCTGCATGATTCCCACCGAGGTGTTGTTGTACGACCGCAGATACCATATCTGTCCGTCACGGACCGTGAACTGCCGGAAGCAACTTTCCTGCCATGCGGTGGCGGGTACCAGCCTTTGGAAAAAAGAGCCCAATTCGGGATTCAGATCTCCACTGTTTAGAACGGCATTCGCGGCCTGATTCAAAAGGGCGCGAACCCGTTTCAGGTATTCATCCAGACCTCCGGAAGGAACCAGCCAACGGCGCATATCCTCGACGGTCATCGATCCCTCCGGTTCGGAAGCCCATGCACGGGAGCCTGCGAACAAGCTCTGGAGCAGGGATCTCAGAGTCGCCGACGGACCCGCGTCGTCGTCGTTCGTGTCCTCCGGGAAGAGCGGTGGAGGCTCATCGTCCAGGGGCGGGATCCCCAAACTTTTCAGGAGCGCCGGATCCACCTCCTGCCGGTAGCCCAGTGAGGGAATCAGGCCTTCCCGGTTCAGCATTCGAGCCAGGCGCCGGAGACCACTGCGACTGATTTCGATGTTCAGTGTCGGACCCAAACGATCGAGCGCGGCCAAGGCGTCCGACGCCGTGAAGAAGGCCAAATATATCAATGGATTATCCGTTCCGCCGGGTTCCAGGTGCTTTTGGAACATGGGCGCCAGGACGTTCCAGACCTCCACGAACTGCCGGCGTACCATGTCTCGTCCCGGGTGTCCCCCTTCCAGTTCCTCCACAAACCGATAGCGTGTTTCCAGCAACGTATCGAGCAGGATCCGGCGTTCTTCATCCGAAAGCGTGTATGCGCCCAATGTTCGGATCTGGTAAACCAGGAAGGCATCCCACGTTTCCCACAGCCGGACGAAACGCTCGAGTTCCTCGCCGGCCAAGGGCGCCTCCTCTTCCTTGCCATCTTCCGGCGGAGGCAACGGCGCCTCCATCAACAGCGTGGTTCGGAGGGCTTCAGGATCCACCGATACGGGGCCGGGCCGTAAGGTGTCCAGCCAGCTCTTAACCTGCAGAGCCGAGGCCCGACCCATCATGGTCGGGATGAAGGCCTTCAATTCGCCCACGGGTGGGGCCAGATCGATGGATAAACGATTCAGATACGCATGCACGTGGGTCTTGATCAAGTCCCAGAGAACACTGGCCACTTCGGTTCGTTCCCGGGCCGGATTGTACAAACGGGACTCGAGTGTTTCGAACCGGAGGTTCCAGTTGCCGGGTTCGAATTTCAGTTCACCCAGTAGTTCGATGTACCCTTCCCAGGCTTTGGGTCCTCGGCAGGTTCCGAAAAGATACATGCCCGCGTTTACACGGATCCTGGATCCCACGCGAAGAAGGGAGCCTTCCGGGTCCACCTCCGGTTCCCACAGTTCTATGGTGTTGCAGCCGGAGAACTGATTCAGGACCAAGGCCCGTTCACCGGGTTCCGTGTAGAGCTGCCGCGCCAACAGGAGACGCACGGCAGGGTAATTCAATGTGACGGGAACGGCCACGGTCTCCGCAGATTCGGAGACACGTCCGGTTATCAGAACGCAAAAGGCGATACAGAGCAAAACGATTCGGTGAAGGCGTCTGGGCATGGCATTTCCGTAACCGCTCGACAACGTGGGGAAACTGGGAATCGCGGGGACTTCTATCACCCGAGTTTATTTTTCTACCATAAACGAGAGCGGGGGGAAACTCAACCACCTCTTGTCGTTGTCTGATTGCAGGCCATGGGTGCTGTGGGTTCCTGAATCGCCGCAGGAGGAAAGGTCGGGAGCGAAACAAGAAAAGACTTGGAACGAAGGCGGAAGATTGGGGTATAGTTCACGGGTGAAGAATGTGGAGGATACATTTCCGTCGTGCGGGTTTCTTGGGACGGAGGGATGGATGAAAGACAGCTTCATAGAAGAGCTCCGGACTCGATTCCCTGTCCCGGGCGGAGGGGCGGCCTCGGCCCATGTGGGTTGTGTGGCCTCGGCCCTGGTTGAGAAGGTGCTTGTGCTGGAAGAACGGCGAATCGAAGCCGGAAAACGGGAGCCCGTACCGTGGGATTCTCTGAGGGAACGCGTGTGTGGATTTCTCGCGAAACTGCAGGACCTGAGAGAGGAAGACGGACGAGTGTACGTAATCTGGTCCGAAATCCGAAACAAGAGTGCTGGGCCGGAGGCTCTCTTACAAGCCGCCCGCCGGGCGGTGGAATGCCCGATAGCCATTGCCCGGACCGGGTGCGAGATTCTCGAAATCGTCTCCCAGGCGGTTTCTTCCTGCCGGAAACACCTGATCCCCGATTTGCTTGCCGCTCTGGAGCTGCTGAAAGGGGCGATACAGGGAGCGTCGCACATTGCGGAAGCGAACGCATCCGCGATTCGAGAATCGGATGTTCGGAGAGAGTACGAAGAAATCTTGTTTCATTTGAGAGCGGCTTGCCTGGAGCGCGTTTCGGAGGTGCTGGCGAGGACTGCGAAACGTGCGTGCAGGGAGATCCATTCATGAAAAGGGACGCTTGATGAAACCGGCTGCGGATAATTTGAACGCCATGAATCCGCAGATTGCAGAGGCCCTCGCGGAGTTGGACCCGGAGCCCATCCGGAGGGCGGCGCTTTGTTGCCGGGAGGCGGGTGCGAGATACGTGGATGTGAATCCCGGATTTCTATCCCGGAAGAAACGGGACCGGATGGTTTTCATGGTGGAAGTGATTCAAGAAAACGTGCCGACGCCACTGATTCTGGACAGTCCCGATCCGGAAGCCCTCAGAAGGGGAATGGAAGTGTGCCGGACCCCTCCCGTGTTGAACGGATTGACCCGGGAGCCTCACAGACTGGAAAGCGTTGCCGCACTTGCGGCCGAAGGGGGAACGGAGCTTGTGGTGCTCTTGATGGACGAGCGTTCCCAAACGCCCGCGGGCGTGGAGGAGAAAATCGCACTGGCCGTGGAACTGGCGGAGCACGCCGCAAAGGCGGGTGTTCCCCTGGAAAAACTGATTTTCGATCCCATCTTGCCGCACGTTTCCTGGCCCGATGCGTATTTCAGGATTTCTCAGGCGCTCGATACGGTCCGGCTGCTTTCCTCGGGAGCCGTGTTTCAGGAACCGGTCCGGACCATGGTCGGACTGTCCAATCTTCGCAGTGGCCTGAGGACGCGGGCACCCCTTCAGATTGAACAAATAAGTATGGCGCTGCTTGCCGGAGCCGGGCTGGACATGATGTTGATGGACGTTTTGAACACGGATCTGATGGAAACGCTCCGGATGATCGCTCGAGTGACGGATTTTCACGGGCCTTGAAGGCGAGCGAGCGCTGATCGTCTTCTTGACGATCCATGGGTCGTCGGGACACGACAGGCCGGTCTTCCACACATTCCTTGTCACGTGAATACGTTACGACGTGGACGCATGCTATAAAAGGCCGAGGGGCCGTGCATGGTGCACGGCCCCTCGACGCATTCCGCCGTGGAGAGGGGACTCAGGATCCGTTATAGGTGACTTCCATGGCTCTGTAAGGGCAGACGGATACACAGCTTCCGCACAGGATGCATTTTTCCTTGTCCAAGGAAACCTGCCAGGTAGTCCGGTTCACGTCCAACGCATGGGTGGGGCACGCGGGGATGCACGCGGTGCAACTGGTGCATCGGTCTTCGTGCCGGCAGATATCTTCCGCCATGGGTTCCGGATCCAGTCCCAGTCGGGTCACGTATTCCATGGCTTTTTCCATGTCGGCCGGTTCCCCGGAGACGGCCATGGCCAGTCGTCCTTTTTTCCCCGGGTGAATGGAGGCGCGGAGAATATTCACCATAAGTCCGTAATCTTTTACCAGACGGTAGGTTACGGGTTCTTCCACGAGTTCGGGAGGAAATCGGAGGATGATTTTTCGGGTGATCATTCGTCACCTCCTTCGGCGCCGGGCAAATCCGCCGACTTTTGAGTCAGCAGGAAGGTCCCTTGCCCGATCCATGATTTCAAGAGTTGGGCGATTTCATGGGCCTTGGAATAGGAAGAGAATCCCCCCGTAGGGACGGTTTTGCCGTTCAGTTGGATGGCTCCGCTCTTCAGTTGGGCGTACGTTACCTGGGCCAGGGGTTCACCGCCGGCGCTGTACGGGTACTGATGACTGTAATCGATGACCGGCGCCAGGATGTCTTCGTCGGTCACCGACACGTGTTCCATAACGCCTTTGTCCAGGATGGGAATGGGGATGCCGACGCCGATGGATATGGACACACCGTAACCGGTCATGCTCACCGCACGGAGCCACTGGGAATTCATTCCTTTAAGGTCTCCGATAAGGGCCAGGGTTCCGGAAGGACGTATAGGAACCCCTTTGGATCCTCGGGGTATCGTGGGATTGTGTTGGGTTCCTGGCCAGACCACGTATCCGATTCCACCCCCCAGGAAAATGCGGGTGCCGATGCCGATGGTTCGATAGAGGGGATCGTTGAGCAGGGGAGAGAGCTGGCCCGCGGAACAATAGTTGGCGTTTCCCAGAAGAGGGCGGAGGATACCCATATAGGTGTAGAGGGTCCGGTCGGACACATTGACGGCGACATTGTAATTCTGATAGCAGTTTCGTGGATTGAACAACACGGCGTCGTTCATGTCTTCCAGACCGATTTCCTGCTTGCGGTTCCGGGTGGGATAACAGTCCGTGCCATATGCGGTGGCGTTGAGCGTCACTTTGCGGCCGGATACGAGAGCCTCGATGACGTGAGCGCCGCCGAAGCTGAAATCGCCCGGGTGACGTGTGTTTCTCGGGGCGTGGTCGGGCAGGGCGTTGGCGCCCAGGTAGATATCCGCCGCCGCGAATCCGGTGTATGCCGGGACGTCGTCCAGATAGGCTGTACCGCCGCCCAGCTTCATCTTGGTTTTGGGCTGTTTCAAATTGAAGTAGGCGCCGCTGGAACACATGGGGCTGAAGGTGCCTGTGGTGACCACATCCACTTCCTGGGCGGCGCGGGCAACGCCCTTGTGGCGCACGACTTCGATGATTTCTTCCGCCGTATAGACGACGGCGCGTCCTTCTTTAATTTTCCGATTAATTTCTTCAATGGTGCGAATCATGAGAAATCTCCTGCCGATCGAGACTAAGTCGAATGGAATCAGACCGTTACCGCACGTGGAATAGGCCCCCGAAGGGGCTGTGCATGGTCCATAGGCAGGACGTGACCTCCCGATGTTCGCCGGAGCCGGTGAACGGCGGGAACGCCCCCGTACGGGGCCTTCCCGGATGGATGCGATAAGGTGATTGGAGAGCTGCAAGCATGGAACGACTCAATACACAAAATTTGGTCTAAACACGAGACCCCGCTTATACCGAAGCGTATCATGTACAACTACACCAACAGATCCACCAATGCAACCCCTCCACATGAAAAAACGTCCTCTTCATTTCGAATGCCGAAGGGGCGCATCCCGGCATGAGATACGACTCCCGCCGACTCCGGAAAAGCAATGCTACGCACTCTCCACGGCAACGCTCCGCCTGCGCGCCCTGTCGGTCGCGGACAGAGGGGATGCACGGGCGCAGAGGCAGAAAGGCCGCGCCGGAGGCGCGGCCTTTCTATCCCGTCTATGTATTGCCGGCTGGTCAGGGAAACGCGATGGTCAAGCTTTCCCGATCCCCCTCGCGGTCAAAAACCACCTGTATGTCCAACCGATCGTTCTTTAATCCCAGCGACACAGGCTCGCTTGCTTTGGGAGCCTCCAGGTGCGTGATGGAACGCATGATCCGAAACATGTCGTCCGCGATCCGGGGCGGCGGAGCCGGCAACTTGTAAGAACCCGTCGCATCGATATGCAAACCGATTTCCCCGTTGCCGGATCGAGAGAGCGTCAGTTTCCTTGCGCCCTCCGTGGTCCCATACATGATAGCCAGCGCCAGGAATTTCAAGGCCGCTTCTTCCCATTCCTCCGCGCTCCGCGCCCGCTCCTGTTCCCTGGAAACCGTGTCCATTTCCTGCTTGAAATCCGTTTCCATGTAACAATCGCAGAATTCCTGGAGCCTCAAATGCAGATTTCGATGCTCAATGGCCATGATTCGACCTCCTTGTTGGGCCGTTTGCGGAGACCGACTCCTTACTCGGGCGGTCTCCGAGGAATGTCGAACGGTGAATCCGATCCCCACGTACCGTTCGGTATGGACCTAGCGCCTGGAATAAATCTTTCCACCATGCGCGCCCGTGTCAAGCGTGAGACCCTGTTCCCCCTCCCATCCGGGAGGAGCCGCGAGGCGGGATGGTCGGATCGTGGAGGTTCCCCGACAGGCTGGAGAAAAGCGGGATCCGCGGCGACGCCGGGGTCATGGCGCGCTTTGCACCCGATCCCCTTTGTCGGTATGCCGGTGACGCCGATGATCCACGGACTCTGGATGCGGTTCGACAGGGAAGCGTCATGCTCCTTGCCATCGTTGGAACAGACTGTGAGGAATGTCGAGCAGGTCGAGAATTCGCCCCACCGTGTGGTCCACCAAATCCATGATGGTCTGAGGGCGATGATAAAATGCGGGTATGGGAGGCAGAATGACGGCTCCCGTTTCCGCCGCCCTCATCATGAGATCCAGGTGTCCCCGGTGAAGAGGAGTCTCCCGAACCACCAAGATCAGCCGCCTGCGTTCTTTCAAGGTGACGTCCGCGGCCCGTTGCAAAAGATTCTCGTTGTACGAATGGGCGATACCGGACAAGGTCTTGATGGAACAGGGGACCACCACCATACCCCCAGTAGGGAAAGACCCGCTGGCCACGGCGGCGCTCAGGCGGTCTTCCGGGTGCACGTGGACCGCCAGGCGGGCCACCTCCTCGGGGTCCCAATCCGTTTCGAGACGGATGATGCGCTTGGCCGCCGAAGAGAGAATCAAGTGCGTTTCCACACCCAGTTCGGCCAGCACCTCGAGCGTCCGGATCCCGTAAATCGCGCCCGAGGCTCCGGAAATTCCCACAACCACCGGTTTCATGACTCCTTCCTCCCTGTCGGTGTCCGCAAGGCCATGGTGAAACCCTTTCCATCGGCCGGAGCAGCCGGGCTTCTCCAGCAGGCCCGTCTTGTTTTCATTTCATTTCTTCCTCGTTCAGGATAAATCCGGGTGGAAGCTCCTCCCGCAAATCGGTTTCCGGATCCGGTTCCCGGTAAGCATCTTCCAGAAAGAGGAATTCCTCCTCCAACCCTCCTTCGGCCTCGAAGATCAAACCCAGTCGCCGGGCTTCCCGCCGGTAGGAACCCGTCGCCAATCGCAATTCCCCATGCGGGGATACTCGGATGGCGGCCTGGCCGAGCACGGGGCATTTCAACTCGCAGTAGCCGCAACCGTTGCACCGGGGTTCGTTGACGAAAGGCGCCAGGCTTCGGTTTCCGGGAACCGGTCGCATGACAATGGCATTATAGGGGCAGATTTCGTCGCAGATGAGGCACTTGCGGTCTTCTTCCCAGGCTACGCAACGAAATCGCTCGATGAATGCGGTACCGATTTTTGCATACCGTTTTTCTTCCACGATCAGAGAACGGATGGCCCCGGTGGGACAGACTCTTCCACATAGATTGCAGTCTTGTTCACATGCGGCCATCCGCGGCCGCACCCTGGGACTCCAGACGCCGTCCAGGCCCGCTTCGAACCAGATGGGCTGCAACGTATTCGTGGGGCACACTTTCAAACACGCACCGCACCGGATGCATCGGTCCAGGAAGCCCTTTTCGGGCAAAGCGCCCGGAGGACGAATGAGGTCGGGGTGGCGGAGGTTTCCATGAACGTTTCGTCCGTGAACAGTCCGGGGATGGGTAAGGGCCAGGCCCGCCGTGAGAAGCCCGACCCCACCGGCGGCCAGGATGTGCCGGCGGGATACGTTGACTGCATGTTCCCTTCGGTCCGGAGGACTCCAGCGAAAGGAAACGGCGTTCTCGGGACAGACTTCGGTGCATTTCAGGCATACGATGCACTCGGAGTGGGCCGTGGAGTGAGGGTCTTCCGGGATGGCGCCCATAGGACACCGGCGAATGCATATTCCGCATCGCGTACAGGTATGATCTACGCTCCTTCGGATCAGGGGTCTCCATGACGTCATGGCAAGCAACGCGCCGGCCGGACAGAGCGTCCGGCACCAGAAACGAGGCCGTATCACTCCGAGCAGCAGAATGGAGAGGAACAGAGCGGCGGTGAAGAGAGCGGCGGTGAATTGGGGAACACTCACCTGGGCATACACCAGGCGGTTCCATCCCAACTGGGCCGCCACTGGTGCGGAAACTCCTATCAGAAAATCGGACGCCAAGGAGACCAGCGGTACGGCCACGAGCACGAAAAACCGAGTCACCAGGGACAGGGGGGAGCCGAGAAACAACAGTGACACGCCTGCCAGGGCGGAAGTGATCAGGGCTGCAAGGAACAGGTACTTGGCGGATCGAAAGCGATCCAGAGAGTCCTCTTTCCGACGGGTTCCTCTCCGCTCGCGATTTTCCGACAGGAACCGGTCGCCGACATCCAGGGTGATTCCCATGGGGCAGATATGACCACAGAAAAACCGGCCCAGGAATACGGCCAGGGACAAAATGACGAAGCCCCAGACCACCGAGGGAATCCATGCCCGGGCCACGATCATGGTTCCCGCGGAGATCAGGGGATCCAACCGCAGGAAGAGGTCCACAGGAATCCATGTCGGAAGGGGATAAGCGGCTTTCCAAAGCAGGCCCACAAAGAGAAGGAAGAGGCAGAGTTGTACGATGCGCTGAAATCTCACATCGAAACCCGCTTGATGGAAAATTGTTCCACATCCATACGGCCCAAGCCCCGTTCATGGGCCTCCCGAATGTGCCGCACCTGTTCGGGCTGGAATTTCCTTCCGTACCATTCTCCCATGCTCACGGCGTAGGCATCCGCGGCGACCATATCCGTGGAGGCGATGATGGTGTCGAACCGGAGCACTTTGCCGGGCCCGCCCGGTCCGGCCGTAGACAAGAGACGGATCGCGTCCACCACGGTGAGATGGGGGCGGGCCACGGTGCACAGATCCACGATGGCCGTATGGAGATCCAGTTTCCAGTGAAATACGGCCCGGTCGTAAATCACGCCCATCATGTTCTTCATGGACAGGCTGACTCCGGCGGCCCCGTGGGATTTGGCCACGGGGACGCTGATAAGCACGTCCGCGTCCAGAACATCCTTCATCATGAATGTGGTCTTGAGTTCCCGACCCTCGGGGACTTCCACTTGGGTGAACAACCTCTTGTCCTTGAGGCCCATCACCAGGGTCTCCTCGAATATCTGGCAGGCTTTCGCGATGCCGCTTCGTTCGAGACACATCTCCGTGTCCCGGAGGGGATGGTCCAGCACGAGAACTTGCCGAGCTTCGGCCTCCGTGCACATGGACACGAGTTCCCGGACAACCTCCGGATCCGTCGTGGTGGCCCACGAAGGGGGATTGGCGAAGCTCATATTGGGCTTGATGACCACTTTCTGCCCCTTGGAAACGAATCGCCGGATACCCCCGAGGGCCTCAACGGCCGCACGAGTTGCGGATTGGGCGCTTCCCTGAGCAACGACCAGTTCCGGCGTTTCGGCGGGTGCAGCGGCCTGCAGCCATGCCGGACGCAAGGCCAGACCCGCCAGTGCGTAAGCGGAGCTTTTCAAGAATTCACGTCGTTTCATAAAGCCTCCTTTGGGTCTTCCGGCTTGGACTCGCCGGAGGTCGGGTGCGTTTAAGAGGATGTTGCACATTGAGAATACCATAGCACTTCCCTTAGCCGAAGCCACCCTCTTTGCCGGAAAACACGGATCGCCGGGTCATGTTTTGACGGCCCGTAGTACAACGATGCCGGCGAGAGATCTGCGGAAGGCGACCGGATTCAAGACGGAACATGCTGAGGAATCTTATGTGGAGCCAGGATTACGAGAAGAGGAAGAAGGAACGGTACTCCGGCGGCGAAGAGGCGGATTGTCTTTTTCACCGGCTCCGCCTCCGGACAAATTGAAGTATCAAGGGAGCCGCGCTATGATTGAATCCACGAGCGTTCCTTGGGAGGAATGCGTTTTGGGAAGCAGAAGCCGTTTGCCTGGCGCCCACGCATTGTCCGCTTTGAGCGGACTCGAGCAACGCTACGAATCACAGGCGTGGGCGCCGTCTTTCCGTATCCGCCGGATCGCACTTGCCCGTGCCCGGCTGGATCTTGGGGGAGGAAAGTATGATAGAGGGTGTTCCGGGAAGGGCTGCCCGGTGGATCCATGAAGCAGTCAGGCATGGATTTTGGAGACCGATACTGCGGCTCCACCGATTAAAACCCCGCGGATGGGTCTCGCTGTGGGCCATCGGGATCCTGCTTTTCGCGGCTTTCTGGTTCGGGTGCCGTTCCCATTTGCAGGACAACCGCCTTGTGGTGGGGATGGAGCTGTCTTACCCTCCTTTTGAAATGACCGATGCCCGTGGAACACCCTCCGGAGTAAGTGTCGATCTGGCGTACAGTCTGGGCGAATATCTGGGTCGGGACATCGTGATCGAGAACATACCGTTCGATGGGTTGATTCCGGCGCTCAAGACCGGCAAGATCGACGTGGTCATCTCATCCATGACCGCCACGGAAGAGCGCAGGAGTTCCATCGATTTCTCAGAACCCTATGTGCGTACGGGTCTGAGCTTGCTGGTGGGGGTTCAATCGGATATCCGAAGTATCGGAGATGTGGATCGACCGGGAAAGACGGTGGCCGTCAAGAAGGGCACGACGGGTCATGCTTACGCCGCGCGACATCTGCTCAGTGCACGGCTCCTCGTCCTGGATAAGGAAACCGCCTGCGTCTTGGAGGTCATTCAGGGCAAGGCGGATGCCTTTATCTACGATCAGATGTCCATATACCGGAATTGGAGACGAAATCGGGAAACCACCCGGCCCGTTCTGGAGGCTTTCCAGGAAGAGTTCTGGGCCATGGGCGTTCGAAGAGGCAATGAACCGCTGCTCGGACGGATCAACGAGTTTCTGAAAGTATTCCGGCAATCCGGAGGATTCGATCGGCTCGCGGAGCGTTACCTGGCGGAGGAGAGGGAAACCTTTCATCGGTTGGGTACGAGGTTTATCTTTTGACTCCTCCGTGATCGGAGAGGCCGCCCCCGGGGTCCGGTTTCCCCCGGTGGAAAGTCCGGACTTCGATAGTTCTGTTTCGGATCGGAAGACATGAATCGGCTCAAACGCTTCATACTCCTTGAGTCTTTTCCAGGTGATTCCGCTTCCCCGCGATGGCCGGCCGTCGCGGGGAACCTGACGTTGTCCTTCCTGATTCTCGTCTCGCTGTTCTACGTCGCCTTCAGTCAGGTGACCTACCAATGGGCCTGGGGATCGGTGGCCCGTTACTGGTATAAGTTTGTTTACGGATGGGGCGTCACGGTAGGTATCTCTTTCCTGGCCCTTGCCGCCAGTCTCGTCGTCGGCCTGGCATTCGCTCTGGCCCAACGCAGCCGGATCCTGATTCTGCGGTATTTCAGCAAAATGTACGTCGAGGTGGTTCGGGGAACCCCCCTGCTGGTCCAGATCCTGATTTTCTTCTACGTGGTGGCCGAGTCTCTGCAGGTGCGAAATCGATACGTGGTGGGCGTCTTGATCCTGGCGTTCTTCAGTGCGGCCTACATCTGCGAAATCATCCGAGGAGGAATCGAGAGCGTGGGGCGCTCCCAGATCGATTCCGCCCGGGCCGTCGGATTGACCCGAACGCAGACTTACCGCTATGTGATTTTTCCCCAGGCGATACGCCAGATTCTGCCTTCTCTCACCGGTCAATGGGTTTCTCTGATCAAGGACTCCTCGCTGCTTTCCATCATCTCCATCCGCGAATTCACTTTGAACGCCCAGGAAGTCAATGCATTCACATACAGCGCCTTTGAGAGCTACCTTCCTCTGGCGGTAGGATATCTTCTTTTGACCTTGCCCATTTCCATGTGGACGCGGAGACTGGAAAGGAAGTACCGGTTTGAGACTTGAATTACGGTCCGTGACCAAGAGATTCGGAGAACATGTGGTCCTCGACGCCGTGACCCTGGACACCGGGGATGTGCACAGCCTGGTGTTCATCGGGCCTTCGGGTGGAGGGAAGTCCACCCTCCTGAGGATCATCGGAGGGTTGGAAGTCCCGGATGGGGGGACGGTGTGGGTGGACGGAGTTCAGGTGAGTTACAGCGAGGCGGACTTGATTCAATACCGCCGCAGGCTGGGTATGGTATTCCAGGCTTTTAATCTGTTCCCGCATATGACGGCTCTTCAGAATATCACGCTTCCTCTGGAGAAAGTACACGGGTATTCAAGGAGCCGTGCCGAAGGCACGGGATTGCAGCTCCTGAGACGGTTCCATTTGGAAGCGCACGCCCATAAGAGACCTGCGGAACTTTCAGGAGGCCAGCGCCAGCGGGTGGCCATAGCCCGGGCCGTTTCCGTAAAGCCCCGGATCCTGCTGTTCGACGAACCCACCTCGGCCTTGGATCCGGAAATGACCGCGGAGGTCCTGGAGGTGATCGAAGAACTCAAACACGAAGGCCGGGATATGATCCTGGTGACCCATGAGATGGGATTCGCCCGTGCGGCGGCGGAGCAGGTGGTGTTCCTGGCGGAGGGGCGTGTGGTCGAACACGGCGAGGGATCACGGATCATGGTGACTCCCCGGGAGCCCGTGACCCGGGAGTTCCTGTCCAGGGTCATGCGCTACTGAGGAACCCTCGTCCCGGGGAACGGGCGCCGCCGCCAGTTGGAGAAGCCCCATGAGATGCCGTTTCGTGACCAGGGGCGCGAGGGAGTGATCCGACAATAGGCCGGTGATGCCGCCGTTTTCCATAAACTGGAGCCAGTTCCGGTAGTGGCGGATTCCGGCCATATACTCGGCTATGCGCGGGAACAATCCGGCGAGTCGTGAAATGGGTGTTTCGAGCCGGGCATAATCGAGAACCAGGAGAATTCCACCCGGGCGAAGGACCCGGAAAGCTTCGTGAAGCATGCGGGACCTCTCGTCCGGAGTTCGTTCATGGAGGGCTAGAGAAAGCAGGGCGCCGTCGAACACAGCGGATTTGAACGGCAGAAGCCGCGCGTTTGCCAGGAGGTAGGGAATTTCGGGAGGACTCTTGGAACGGGCGGATGCCAGCATGGAACGGCTCATGTCCACTCCGGATACGAATACCCCTTCGGTGTCCAGCATGAGCGCCTGAGTTCCGGTACCGCAACCAATATCGACGATTCGACGCAGGCGGAGCGTTTTGACCAGTCGGCATACGCCCCGACGGGCGGGACGCAGAAACGGTTCCAGGAACGGATCGTACAGGGGTGCGATGTGCGCGTATTCATCTCGGATAGAGTGCAAGCTACTCGTCCCGTCTCGTCAGGTTTGTTTCCAGTGGGGACACCACCGGTGGGAACGACCCGCTTCCATGGCGATTCCCGGGCTCTCAAGCGGGATCCAACGGATGAAGGCAACGGATGAAGGCGGATCTTTTCCACAGGATGCCGGACGACTCCAGGGAGACGGGAGGAAGCCCGCTCCCCGCTGGGGAAACGTTATCGGTCCGGAAAATGCGCCGTCCGGCGGAAGAGCGGTTGCTGGTTCATGAATGGAACCTTTTCTGCTGCATGGCACGCCATGCATCCTGTTTTGGCCTCGAAAAACGCAATCTTGATGGACGAAGCATCCGACGAAGCCAATGCGTCGCTCAAGGATTTCCACGGACCCTCCAGGAACAGGGTATGTGCATTGGCCCGCCTCTTGGGACGCCGCAGAACCCCGAGCTGAATGGCATCCTTGAGCTTGTCCCAATGGTAACGCGCCAAATCGTAGTTGCGATCGTCGATGGCGTCGAAAGTGGACTGGTATCTTTCGCCGACGGCCCACATGGCGTTGGAAAAACCGCCGAACATCTTCTCGATGAGAGCCAGTCGTTCCGTTTCGGTTTTTGCGTCGATCAGCCATCGGTCGCTTCCGGGTTCCTTCGAGACAGCCCAGGGTGGCGACATGAGACACCCGATAATGCAGGCCATCGTACCCAGGAATTTCCACCAGGACATGTTCGTGACCTCCTTCGATAGTGGATCCAATGGGGGTGACATCGTGAATCGTCCATCGGCAAGGTTTCCCCTGCTGTGTGCCGCCGTCGGCGGAACCGTCGGCCGGGTGTTTCTCCTCGCCCGTGGAACCAGGTTCTCCAGCTTCTATAATAGCAGCGGCCGGCTCGGATACAAGTGGGGAGCCGTAGAAGAAAGCGTTATGGGTTCGAAGAGGCCGCATCCGCAACCCGGCGGGGACCGAGCAACCCATTCATTCACCCCCTTCTATCAGCGGGATGGGGACATGGACCGCGTTTCCTTTTGATAACCTATCAGGAAGTTACAGGGTTCCAGAGCGGAAAAATACAGATTGCAGTGTATATGGCTCTGTCGGCTTTGAAGATAATAATATAGAATGTACTAACAAACCGGAACACGGTCCTGGTTTCATTTTCGGGAAAGCCGGCGTTAGTGCCCGCGTGTGGGGGCTCCAGGGCGGCCCCATATCCATGAATTCTTGAATAAGGAGAACTGGGATGACGAGAAGATCCATCGCACTGTTTACGGTAAGTGTGTTCCTGTTCGGTCTTGTGAGCTGCGCCAGCATACCCGAGGAACACAAGGGCGCCGCCACGGGAGCGGGGGTGGGCGCCGCCGCGGGAGGCTTGGCCGGTGTTCTGTTGGGCGGAAGCGCCCGCGCCACGGTGATCGGCGCCTTGGCCGGAGCACTTGTGGGGGGCGCCGTAGGGCACTATTACGTGGATCAGAAGCGGGACCGCGAGGAGACCGCCGAACAGTATGGATATGAACCCTCCGCAGGGATCGTGGTTCGCGTAGAAGAGGCTTTGGCGGTCCCGGCTTCGGTCAAGCCCGGAAGCAACGTGGAACTCCGTTTGACGTACGCGGTTCTGACGCCCAAAGCGGATGACAGCGTGGCCGTAAGTGAGACGCGGGAGATCCGGCATAACGGCGTGCTTGTCGGAAAACCCGAAGTAAACGTCAGTCGAAGCGGGGGGACGTATTCCTCCAGTGTGCCGCTGCTGTTGCCCGAAGGAGCGGAAAAGGGAACGTATGTGGTGCTGAGTACGGTGCGTGCTGAGAATGTCAGCGATTCCCGCGAGTTTACCTTTGAAGTGCAATAAAGCGTCTTGAACGTCCTTCACCGGGGTCATGAACCAGCCGACGGAGCGAATTCCGTGCCGGGAATCTCTCCGGGACAGACCAGGGAGGATCCTCCGTTGCTGGGGCATGAGGCATCGGGAAGACAGTCCCAAGCGCATGGGCCCGAGGTGGAAACGAATGCAGAGTGTCAGGACGTTGGAAAGCCGAGCCGGATTGTCGGCGGACGACTGAAGCGAGAATATGCGGAGGTGTGAGGGTGCCGGTCGAATCACCGAAAGGTGAACGCATCCGGAGCCGGGAAGGAGATCCCATGAGAGCGATTCCGTCCATCCTGTTTGTGGGAGGGTTTTTGGGAGCCGGGAAAACCACGGCCATCGTCGCCCTTGCCCGGATCCTGTCGGAACGGGGCATAGTGGCGGGCGCCATCACCAATGACCAGGCCCAGGGATTGGTGGATACCCTGTTCATGCGGCAGGACGGGCTCCAAGCCCTGGAGGTGGCCGGCTCCTGCTTCTGCTGTGACTTCGGAGGTCTCAGCAAGGCGTTGGAAGAAAGCATCTTCCGGAACAAAGCCGAGGTCGTTCTGGCGGAACCGGTGGGCAGTTGTACGGATATCGTGGCCACGGTGATTCGCCCCATGAGGCGCATTTTGGGCGATGGAGTCCGCGTGCATGCGTACTCCGTGCTGGTGGAGCCCGATCGCTGGAACGAACTTGCGGAGGAAGAAGGACTTGCCCCCCACTCCATGAGATTCCTCTTCCATAAACAGCTTCAAGAAGCGGATTTCATTGTGATTACCAAGTCGGATACGCTGGAAGGGCCTGCGTTGCAGGCCCTGGTGAACCGGGTGGCGGATCGGTACCCGGAATCCACCGTACTGTCCATTTCCGCCGTAAAGGGGGAGGGACTGGACACATGGTTGGATTTGGTGCAGACTACACCCCCTGGAGAACGCTGGCTCAAGGAGTTGGACTACCGGGAATACGCCGAGGCCGAAGCCGAGATGGGCTGGCTGAACGCCCAGCTTTCCCTGCGTTTCAACGAGGCCACCGACGGCGGGAATGCGGCCGTGCAAATCGTGGATGACCTCCGCGAGGGAATCCGGGGCAAAGGAGGGCGCATAGGCCACCTGAAGATACTCGCCGTGGGTTCGGGCGGCTCGGTGAAATGCGGAGTCTCCGGTATGAAGGCCCGCCCGGAAGTGGACGGTTCGTTTACGGGGTTGCAGGACCGATTGGACATCACCATCAACATGAGGGCCACTTTGGCGCCCGAGGAGCTTTCCCGCCTGGTGGAACGGCTGGCCCGAACCCTGGAGGAGCGTGACGGCGTGGAGTATTCCTGGACATACCTGAACACCTTCCGTCCTTCTCCTCCCTCTCCCACGTATCGGTACGGCCTGGAATCGTAACCCTCCGTTGAAAACGGGATGGCCGTCGAATTCTTTCCGAGAGATGAGCCATGTCGGTTTGCGGATTCCCTTCCCATGCGGAAGGGAATCCTGTCAGGCCGTCGAAAAACGCGATCTGCTTATCAACGGGCTGCTATATGCCTGCGATAGAATTTGGGCGTCAAGGAGATATGGATATGCATGCACAGATCTTGAAGACCATGTTCTCACCCGAATCCATCGTTGTTGTCGGAGCCACCAACCGCCCCGGGAGTGTGGGTTTGGCCGTTATGCAGAACCTGATCCGCGGCGGCTTCACGGGAGGTATCTACCCGGTGAATCAGCGGACGCGGTATGTCCAATCCATCCGAGCCTATCCATCGGTACTGGAGGTGCCCGACCCTGTGGATTTCGCCGTGATCATTGTTCCCGCTCCCATGGTGGAGAGCGTGCTGGGGCAGGCGGCTGAAAGAGGAATCCGGGGAGTGGTGGTGATTTCGGCGGGTTTCAAGGAGATTGGCGGGGAAGGAGTGGAGCGGGAGCGACGTCTCAAACAACGGGCGGAGGAACTGGGCGTCACCCTGATCGGCCCCAACTGTCTGGGTTTGATCAACACCAATCCGTCCGTATCCATGAATGCCAGCTTCAGCCGCATCATGCCGCGCAGGGGAAAGATCGCGTTCATTTCGCAAAGCGGCGCCTTGTGCACGGCCATCATGGACTATGCGGCGGGGCATAATATCGGCTTCTCCAAGTTTGTCTCCTTCGGGAACAAAGCCGTGGTGGACGAAGTGGATCTCCTGGAGTACCTAAAGGAGGATCCCGAAACGGAAGTGATCGTGATGTATCTGGAAGAGATCTCCGATGGAAGGCGGTTTTTGGAGACCGCCCGGGAGATCAACTGGCAACACCAGAAGCCGATGCTGGCCATGAAGTCGGGGCGCAGCCAAAGAGGAGCCCTGGCGGCGTCTTCCCACACCGGAGCCCTGGCGGGGTCGGATTCCGCGTATGACGCCATATTTGCACAGAGCGGCATTCAGCGCATGGAGAACTTGAACGATCTGTTCGATGCGGCCATTGCCTTCGCCCGGCAACCGCTGCCCAAGGGGAACCGCATCGCCATCATCACCAATGCCGGCGGGCCGGGCATTATGGCCACGGATGCCGCGGAGAGATACCATCTCGAATTGGCCGAACTCTCCCGGGACACCCGTGAGCGATTGATGGAAGTGCTGCCTCCCACCGCAAGTGTGGCCAATCCCGTGGACATCATTGGAGACGCCACGCACGAACGATACGAAGCGGCGATCCGGACGGTGCTTCGGGACAAGAGTGTTTCCGGGGCCATTGTCATACTTTCCCCCCAAGCCATGACCGACATCGTCCGTACCGCGGAGATCGTTCCCAGGGCCACCCGGGGGATCCGTAAGCCGGTGCTGTGCGTATTCATGGGTATCGTAGACGTATCCGAGGGTGTGAGATATCTGGAGAATAACGGGTTCCCCAATTATTTCCTGGCGGAGCAGGCCGTCCACGCCATGGCGGCCATGGTGTATTTTGCGTCGCGGTTGAACATTAAAGGGAAGCGGGTCAAACACTTTGCGGTGAAACACGAAGAAGCCCGGCGATATGTGGATACCCTCCTCGAGGCCGGGTCCCCCGCGTATCTTCCCCAGACGGCGGCGGACAAGCTCCTGGAGTTCTATGGGTTTCCCGTCCTCAAAGGGGCTTTGGTGCGAAGTGAGGAGGAACTGGATCAGGCGTTGAACGACTTTGTATTTCCCGTGGCGATGAAGATCGATTCCGCGGATATTCTACACAAGTTCGATGCCGGGGGCGTCTTTCTCAAGATCAAGAGTAAGGAGCAGGCGAAAGACACGTATCACAAAATCCTTGAAAACGCCCGTCGGTACAATCCGACCGCCGTCATTAACGGCGTGCGTGTAGAGGATATGGCCAAGAAAGGTTTGGAGGTGATCCTTGGAGGAAACCGGGATCCCAAGTTCGGCCCCATGGTGATGGTCGGTTTGGGCGGCACCTTCGTGGAGGTGGTGAAGGATGTGACCTTCCGCCTGGCTCCCATGTGGGAACGCAGTGCCCGGCGCATGCTGGAGTCTCTGAAGATGTATCGACTGCTCCAAGGAGTTCGCGGCATGCCTCCCTCGGACGTGGGGGCCATTGCCGAATGCATCCTGCGTTTGTCTCAGCTTATGAGTGATCTGCCCGAGTTATGCGAGTTGGATATCAACCCGTTGATCGTGTACCCCGAGGGCCTGGGTTGCGTTGTGGCCGACAGCCGGGCGCACCTGCATCACAGCGGGGGAAGTGCTTGTACGGGGAAGACGGATGACGAGGAATACGCGGACGAAACGCCGCGATGAGCGGGTTCCGGTGGGTTGCATCCGGAAGGACAAAGAGCCCCGTCTTTTGTGGCGTGACTTTTGCTCGTCATGGGAGAGGCGAATCAAGCCGGGAGGCTTTTATGAAGACCGCATGCCTGATACTGATGATCTGCTGGATGTTCTCCTCGGCCGGCTGTGTGTGGGTGGGCAGCACCCTCACCGGGGAACTGGGCCTGTACTACAAGCCCCCCACGGCGAAGGAGGTTTACCAGCCCAAGATTGCATCGGGCCGGAATGAGTTCATTCCGGCCGCGGAACCGATCCTGGGATACCGGAAGTATCCCAATGCATGGCGTTACTGGCGTTGATGGGCGGCAAATTCGTTTCGGCAGGATACGGGTCGGGGGAAAAACATTCCCTTACGGCTTAAGGTCCCGTGGGTCTGCCGGAGCAACCCAGAGCGCAAATGTTCGGCGGCGGCCGAGAGGGAGCGTCCGGTTCAAGCCTTACCGGACCTCCGAAAGACGGTGGTGTTACCCTGCGGCCCGGCTGCGCGCCACGGGCGCCGTTACATAGGAATCCACGCCGCGGAGTCCCGCTTCATCCCTTTCAAAACCCCTCCAAATCTGGTAAGAGGACTCCTATCAAGAAGAAGGAGAGCCTTTTCCCATGCCCATGTCTGAATCTTTCATGAAACGAATTGCGCCTATTCTCAGGGAGCTGCCGGAACAGTTTGCGACCCCTTTTCACGTCTACGATGAAGTGGGTATTCGGGAGACCGGGGAAACGCTCAAAGCGGCGTTCGAAGGCGTCCACGGTTTCCGGGAGTACTTCGCCGTAAAGGCGCTTCCCAACCCCGCCATTCTCCGCATCATGCAAGACCTGGGGTTCGGATTCGATTGCAGCTCCATTCCCGAGCTGGAGCTGAGTCGATCGCTCGGGGCGACGGGTGAAGATATCATGTTCACCTCGAACAATACCACCGTCGAGGAATTTCGCTGGGCCTCGAAAGACGGCGGCTGTATCCTGAATCTGGACGACATTACCCTGGTGCGCAAGGTCCCTGCAATGCCGGATCTCGTATGTTTCAGGTACAATCCGGGTCCCCGCCGCACCGGGAACGACATTATCGGAAATCCGTTGGAGGCCAAGTATGGAGTGAGTGACGAGCAGTTAGTCGATGCCTATCGAAATGCCATGGAACGAGGTGCAAAGAGGTTTGGTCTGCACACCATGCTGTGCTCCAACGAGCTCAACTACGCATACATGGTGGCCACCGTGGCTATGCTCCTGGAGCAGGTGGAGCGTATTTCCGGAGAATTGAGCATCGCTTTTGAATTTATAAACATCGGGGGCGGCTTGGGTATACCTTACATGCCGCGCGGGCGGCCCCTGGATATCCATGCTCTTGCGAGGAAAGCACGAGGGTTGTTGGAGAGGTTCGGGAGGAAGCACGGCTACGTACCAGGGATGGTTATGGAGAGCGGCCGCTATATGACAGGGCCTCATGGCGTGCTTGTGACCACCGCTATCAACCGGAAACACATTTATCGGGAATACGTGGGGGTGGATGCGTGCATGTCGGCCCTTATGAGACCGGCCATGTACGATGCATATCACCATATCACGGTGTTCGGGAAGGAAGACCAGCCGGAGACCGAAGTGGTGGACGTGGTGGGTTCCCTGTGCGAGAACAACGACAAGTTCGCCAAGCAGAGAGCGTTGCCCAGGATTGAAGAAGGGGATTTACTCCTAATCCATGATACGGGTGCTCACGGGTATGCCATGGGGTTCAATTACAATGGACGGCTTCGTCCCAAGGAGCTTCTGTTGCGGGCGGACGGTTCCGTAGAACTCATTCGCAGGGCGGAGACGCTGCAGGATTATTTTGCCACTCTTCAGTTCGAAGCGGCTGTGTTCTCACCTGAGGCGTCGAGTTGACAGGCTGTTGAAACACGCGATCCGCAGTCACGCTTTCGGCGTGACGCTTCTTCCTTCATCATTGCGGCGTACTGTAGATACGCCTCATTCCTCAGGATTCGTGCGCCTATCATCTCATCGTTTTTGGCCGGCCTGCTCGAAATAGTGCTTATCAACGGGCTGCTAAGGTACCCTGGGGGGGGAGACAACGGTTTCCATAATCGGAAGTCGATGCAGTCGATTCGGAGGTTCAACTTCGGAGGGACTGATCTGTGAGGAGAAAGGACGAGCAGATGCGGCGGGGGCGCGGTCATCCGTACGGGACCGCGCCGATACCGGCGGGTCCCGTACGGAACGTGTTGATCGGGTGTTGTTGCAGCGCTATTCCGCTTGGGCTCTGAGTTTCTTGAAGATAGTCCATGTGCGAAGGAGATCGATAGCACGCTCCAACTGAGGATCCGAATCCTTCACTTCCCTGGGTTCTTCTTGTGCCGGCTCATCCGGACCGGGAGCCGGTTGCATGTCGGGTTCCGCGGGAACGGGGGTTCCCTTGGGATCCAGGTGGTGGAGGAGATCTCTCTCTCGCAGAAATCTTCTGGGCTCAGATGGTCTTTGAACCATTTCGGGTTCCGCCGCCGTGGCGGGTGACTCGACGTCCGGCACAATGCCCTCGGCTTGAATGGAACGTCCGCCGGGCGTGTAATACAGCGCAGTGGTCAACCGGAGTCCGGAATCGTCGTCCAGCGGGATAATGGTCTGGACGGAGCCCTTGCCGAATGTTCGAGTTCCCAATATCACCGCCCGTTGGTGATCCTGCAGGGCGCTGGCCACAATTTCCGAACCGCTGGCGCTTCCCTGGTTCACCAGGACAATCATGGGGAGATCCGTCGGAACCGACAGTTCCGGGCTCGCATGGAATGTCATGTCCTGGTTTTTCATGCGTCCCTTGGTGGACACAATAATTCCGGTATCCAGAAAGGCGTCGGTCACTCGGACCGCCTGGTCCAGCAATCCCCCCGGATTGTTTCTCAGGTCCAGGATCAAACCTTTCAGTGGTTTGGTTCCGATCCCCGTTTCACTTACGGCTTGTTTCAGTTTGGAGTCCGTTCGGTCCTGAAACGCCAGAACCCGTATATAGGCGATGTCCTCACCGATGTTCTTCCACTTGACGCTCTGAATGCGGATGATGTCGCGAATAATAGGCACGTCGATGAGCCGGGCTTCGCCCTCCCGCAGAATGGTGAGAACCACCTCTTCTCCCTTGGGGCCGCGGATCAATTTGACGGCGTCCGTCAGATTCATGTCTTTGGTAATCTGACCGTCGATCTTAATGATCCTGTCACCTGCCTGGAGACCCGCGCGATAGGCCGGAGTGTCCTCGATGGGCGAGACCACCGTCAAGGTACCGTCCCGGATGGTGATCTCGATGCCTATCCCCCCGAATTCGCCCTTGGTCTCAATACGGAGTTCCTTGTATTCCTCCTGCGTGAGAAATGCGGAGTGGGGATCCAGCACGCGGACCATCCCGTTAATGGCTCCGTAAATGAGTTTTTGCGGATCCTGTTCTTCCACATACTTCTCTTCGATCTCGTTCAATATGGCGGCGAAGATCTTGAGCTTTTCATAGGTGGCGTTTCCCCCGGCGCTGGAGACGCGTGTGAGATGAATCGTTGAGAAGAAACCCAGGATAAGCAGCGCCAGCGCCGCGGAGCCGACCCACTTCCATGCGTTCTTGTGTCTCATCGTTGTGGTTCACCTTTCCAGCCTCTGTGGGAGGCTACTGACAAGATTCTTAACAGGCCCTTGAGAAACGCGATCTGCTGTGTCGCGCTTCACCCTTCGTCATTGCGGCGTACTGTAGGTACGCCTCATTTCTCAGGATTCGCGCGCCTTGCATCTCATCGTTTTTTACCAGCCTGCCGCATAGCGGTTTATTAACGGTTGTTAAAAAGTGCTCAGCAAACGCTTTGTGAGGCGTTCCATTTCATCCTGCGTCACCACAAGACCATACGTTCTATCGTATCCCGGATTACAAGCGATTCGTATCTCTTTGTGTTTCACGGATCTCCGGAAAACTCAAGTTCCCGCGAGCCGTCGGACTTCGCCCTCCTCGGAAGTGAGCGGAGGAAATGCGGTGTCTAATGGGCAATGCCCATGGCGGCGCGCAGTTGAGCCAGAGCGATGTTATATCGGTACAAGGCATTGTAATAATTGTCCTGAGCTTGTGACAGCAGCGTCTGGGCATCCAGCACTTCCGTCGATGTGGTTACCTGTTCCTTATATCGCTCGGAACTCATACGCAGGTTCTCGATGGCCTGCTCGATGGAGGCCTCCGTGACGGAAATATTCTGCTCCGATTCTCTCAGGTTGAGGTAGGATGTCTTGATTTCCAGAGCGATGGCATCCTTGAGCTTCTCCTCGAGTTCCATGCTCTGTTTGACGCGAACCCGGGCCTGGGAGGCGGCATAATGCGTTTTCCCCCACTCCCAGAAGGTCCAATCCAAACCCGTTGTGACGGACCAGTCTTCTTTCCCCGCGAAATCGGAACCGTCCACCTTCCAGGTGTCTCCGAACTTGTGGTAATTGAAAGACAGCGCAACGTTGGGGAAGAAACCGGAACGGACAAGCCGGACGTTTTCCTGGGACGCCTTCGTGTTCAGAAGAGCTTGTTCCATTTCCGGGCGATGCCCATAGGCCTGTTCCATGCAATATTCCAGGGTGTAATCCACGGGCGCGTATTTCAGGGTGTCCACTACGCGCGTTTCCCGGTCAACCGGAAAGCGGAGCAGGTTGTTGAGTTCCGCCTGTCGAATGCGGGTAAGGTTCCCTGCTTGTATCATGCCTTGGCGGGCGTTGGCCGCTTCGACCAGAGCCTTCAAATAATCGTTTTTGGGTGTCATACCCACGTCATAAAAGTCTTTGGCCACCTTGGCCTGTGCTTCAAAGCCCCGCACCGCGGTTTCCGCGACGATCTCGCCCTTTTCCGCCCGGAGAAGGTTGAAATAGGCCTGCTTGACGCGATAGACGAGGTTCAGTTTCTCCACGGCCAGGGAGACTTGGGCCAAGTCAATTCCCAGTTTCGCCAAATCGTATCCGGCAAGGATCTTGAACCCCGTAAACAACGGTTGTGTGAATTCAGTGGTCCAATTCCAGTTGTCGACGGTGCCCACCGGAAGTTTCGGAGGAGAATCGGGAAGCGAAAAACTCTCCAGGACGGGCGTGGAGTCCAACCGCGTGTATGCGTATCGCGTATTCGCCTTAAAGAGAAACTCGGATCGAGCCATCTTCCTTTGTTCTTCAGCAGCGGTGATTTCGTCCTGGGCTACCAGAACGTCAGGGTGATGTTCTAATCCGAGCCGTATGCATTCGTCGAGCGTCAAAGGCTCCGTGGGCGGTATCGACTGTTCCACCGGCGGCTCCGCGGAGAAAGCGGTGGACAGAAAGAGGACAGCGATCAGGATCAGCGGTGGAACATGCCTTTTTCTCATGAGGACTCCCAAGTTTCTTCACGCCGGAAGACCGGGTCCCGGATGCCGGGGAACTCCTGTTGTATGCCGGGGACTTCGCAACGTCGGGTGAAAACGGGATTCCCGGCCAAACCTTCGCCGCCTCATCCTTTTCATCCATCCCCCCACAGAGGCGGACATCGCTGCGCCGCAACGGATCAATCTTTCCCATCGGGCGCTTCGCGTCTTGTCGTTGTTGCCGAGCTGCCTCCGCCCTGTCTGTCCATGGGCGATCGGACTGCCTTGATTCCGGCGATGGAAACAATGACGGAGTGTTGGTTGATTATGGACAACGAGAGGAGTGGGGTCAAGCCATTTTATTCAAAGAATACCCGGTACTTTCGCGGCTTCCGGTCCATGTGGAGTTTTGACAGGCCGTTTAAAAAATGATCTGCTTTGTTGCGCTCTATCCTGTCTGCCTGTGCGTCCCACGCAGACAGGCGTCGTTTCGGCGTACTGTGCGTACGCCTCATTCCTCAGGATTCGCCACGCCTTCGGCATGGCTTGCATCTCATCGTTTTAGAACGGTCTGCCCACCATGGCGTGTATGAAGGGGCTGTCACAGCAGGCTGTCTGTCAACGGGCCGATAGGGCGGGATTTGCGCGTATCGGGACGGGGCCCTGGTTGTCGGAACCGCGGGGATGTTGTTTGCCGGAACATAATAAAGTCTCTTCTGTGTGTGGGGATTTTAGGTTTGATTCCGGTATGATACCTTGCTAAGGTCAAATAATTTTATGATTGTCGAGGAGATTGGTGCCGTATGAATCCTTTCGATGTGTTTCTGGAACGAGGTTTTGTGGAGCAGGTCACGGATGCGAACCTGATTCGCGAACTCTTCCAGCGCGGAACCGTGACGGCCTATATCGGTTTTGATCCCACCGCGAAAAGCCTGCACGCCGGGAGTCTGGTTCCTATTATGGGACTGGCCCACATTCAGCGGATGGGCCACCGGCCCATCGCTCTCGTCGGAGGAGGGACCGGCTTGGTGGGTGATCCCAGCGGAAAGACGGAAATGCGTCAAATGCTTGCCGCCGTAGCCATTGAAGAGAATGCGCAGGCGCTCAAAGCTCAACTTTCCCGCTATCTGGATTTTTCCGAGGGAAAAGCCCTGCTGGTGAACAACGCGGACTGGTTGGTGGAGCTGAAGTATATCGATTTTCTGAGAGATATCGGAAAGCATTTCAGCGTCAATCGGATGTTGGCCGCTGAGAGCTATCGCAGCCGACTAGAGACCGGGCTCACGTTTATTGAGTTCAATTATATGCTGTTGCAGGCCTATGATTTTCTCATGCTGAGCCGCCGATACGACTGCACTCTGCAAATGGGCGGCAACGATCAATGGGGTAACATCCTGGCGGGAACGGAACTGGTTCGACGTGTGGACGGCAGGGATGTGCATGGTCTGACGTTTCCCTTGATGACCACGGCCCGGGGAGAAAAGATGGGGAAGACCCATCAAGGCGCCGTGTGGCTGGACAAGGATCTGACCTCTCCCTACGACTTCTACCAGTACTGGATCAATACGGACGACCGCGATGTGGTGCGATTCCTCAAGTTGTTCACGTTTCTTCCCATGGAGGAAATAAGGCCCCTGGAAGCGTTGACGGGTGCGGACTTGAGGGAGGCCAAGGAATCTTTGGCGTTCGAAGCCACGGTGGTGACGCATGGACGGGAAGAAGCCTTGAAAGCCCGCGAGGCGGCACGGAGTGTTTTCGACTCGGGCGAAGGCACCGCCGAAGGGGTACCTGAAACCCGGCTGAGTCGGGCAAGATTGGAAGCCGGGATCCCAGCCTATGTGTTGTTCGAGGAGGTGGGGTTGGCTGTGAGCCGCGGAGCCGCCCGGAGATTGATCGATCAGGGAGGGGGATACGTAAACGGCAAGCGCTTGTCCCACTTTGACGAATCCGTAACACTGAAGGATGCCCAGGACGGAATGATTCTTATTCGCGCCGGGAAGAAGAAGTTTCATCGCGTGCGGATCGGCGATTGATCCGGCAGTCGGTTCCACGACGAGTGATTCTCCCCGGTAACCTGCTCCTGCTATGGAAGTGGTGCTGTACCAACCCGAAATTCCTCCGAATACGGGCAACGTTGCGAGGCTTTGCGCCGCGACGGAGATTCCGCTCCACTTGGTTCGTCCGCTGGGTTTCAGTCTTGAGGATCGTTACCTGCGAAGGGCCGGATTGGATTACTGGCCGCATGTCATGCTCACTGTTTGGGATCGGTGGGACGATTTCCTGGAGGCGCGATCCACGAGCCGCAAAGTCTATACATCGGCCCGGAGGGGAATCGACCTCTTCGAGTACGCCTTCCGGTCGGAGGATTGTCTCCTGTTCGGGCCGGAAACCCGTGGATTCACATGGGACTTTGCGCCCGAGGAACACGTGGTGCGCATCCCCATGCGTGGCGAGGTTCGGAGTCTGAATCTGTCCACGGCTGTGGGAATCGTGCTGTATGAAGCCCTGCGTCAGACGGGGTATTTTAACGCTCGTTCTTAGCAGGCCGTCGAGGAACGCGATCTGCGGCGTTGGGCCTCATCCTTCGTCGTTGCAGTGTACTGCAGGTACGCTTCGTTCCTCAGGATTCACCACGTCACAGGCGTGGCCTGCATCTCATCGTTTTGCACCGGCCTGCCCGCAATACGGTGTATCAACGGGTTGTTAACATACTTTTCTCTTGCAAATTCGAACATCGAGACCTATGGTTTTGGCATATCCAAGTCTTCAGGTTCTGAGACGGACCGTACCGGACACACGGTCAACCCCTCGGTACTGAAGCGGACACACATAGCGTCGTCCCAATGTGTTTCCAGATTTTCTTCTCACTCGAAACGGAGATCCGTATCCCATGAGTTTCGGGGGCAACCTGGGCAGCTTGTCTCTCCCCAACGTGCTGCAACTCATCCATCGGGAAGGAGTGAGCGGAACCCTTCATATCCGCGGCTCGGACACGGATCTCCGGATCTATTTCGAGAAAGGATGCATCGTATACGGTGCGGGAGTGGGGAAGGAAGCACAACTGCTCCACATCATGGCGAAAAAGGGTATTCTGAGCCGGGAAGAACAGGCCGAGGCGTTCCGGTACGTTCCCGACCATGAGTTCCGACTGGGTTCCCACTTGCTCCAACGGGGACTCATCCCACTGGATACCTGGAGAAAGTTCACGAAACTCACGGTGGATCAAACCCTTCAAAAGGCTTTTCTGCTGGAGGACGCCGATTTCACCTTCCAGGTGGAACCGATTCCCGTCCCCGATGTGTACAGGGTCAACATCAACCTGATGCAGCTTATTCTGGACATTACCCGGAAAATCGATGAATGGAATTTCATCCGAAAACATATCCCGGACAAGCAGATCGTTTTCTATGTCAGTGACGTTCCGGATGATGAAAACCGGACGATCCGCTTCAACCGATCCGAATGGTCCGTGTTATCCAAGGTGGACGGCAAGAAGAGTGTGGAAGATATCGCCGGCGAGAGCGAACTGGACGAACTCACGGTGTACAAGATCCTCTACTCGCTGGTGTCTTCCGGCTTGATCAAGCGGGTGGAAAACGTCTACCTGAACCAGCGGGGAGATTTCGTCGATTACGAAGGTATTTTGACCCTGTATATGGATCTTCTCAAGATTGTCGAGCGGAATTTCAAACAGGAAATAGGTGTTCAGTTTTACACTTTCTATCATAAGTGCTTGGCTCAGGTGTCCGAATCGGGACTGCCGGTATTGGACGGGTTCGATCCGTTCAGTGAATCAACCGGAACCGGTGTCCAGCGTGTTCTGAAGCACATGGGGATGTATCCGAATTTCAAGGAGGGTAAACAGTCGCTTCTTCGGGCGTTGAACGGGCTTCTCCGGGCATTGCTCTCTCAAATGGAGTCCGTCGTAGGCACCCGACTGACGGAGGCTACCGTTCAGGAACTGGTCATGGCGGTGTCTTTTGTGGGGAAGTACCAGGCGAACTCGGACATCAAGCGGTTCGTCCTGGACGGGCTGATGAAGAAGTCCGAGAGCTGATCGTTCCGGATCGGCGCAGGACGAGGGTGTTCCACAAATCTCCCGGAGTCGGACGACGAGTCCGGTTCGGGCGGCTGAACGGAGAGGTGATCCATGGTTTTTGACACGGAAATGACCGTGCAGCTGTTCATGATCGTTATCTACCTGATCATACTGTATGTGTTCAACCGGGCCAAAATGAAGTTTCGGGGAGGCAGTATCGAGCGGGTGATCAACCTGGTGCTGATTTCCGTATTCTTCTTCTTGTGTGCGGATTATACAATCCTGCTCCGTTTTGTGCTTTCCGATGATCTGAGGTTCATCATTGAAGTGTTTTTCCGCCTGATCGCCTTAAGTGTTTTAGCCATCGGAGGTCTCCGGCTGCTGGCGATCTGAAGAGACACACAGCCGCCCACCGGGAACCCCGCTGTCCCGGGGGGTCGCGAAGCCGGATCAGGGCCTTCGTTCCATCCGTTCCAGAGCTTCCTGCGCCAGAGCCCCAACGGTACGGCGTGACGAAGTATGGTTTTCCCGCAGAAGAATCTCAGCGGGGTCGCTAATGAGAGCCTGAATACGCTCGCGGGTCCGCCCGGATCCGAGTATGCCCAAGGTCCACACCGCCAGGCCTCGTAATGTGGCGTCGGTCGAATCCAGGAGCCCTGTTAAGTGGGGTTCCGCGTGCATTACGAGTTCGGGGAACCGTCGGCCCAAGCGCCCGAGCGCCCAAACTGTTCCGCGTTGCAGGACTTCCGATTCCAGATAGTTGGCCTCGGGATCCAGGTAAGAAATCAGAATGGGTGCGTATTCACTGGCCAGACCCGCATGGCTCGCCATGATCTCACCCATGGCTTCGGGGGCCCCCCAGCCGATCCCCCCGGATTCGTCGTTCAAACTCCACATAAGTCTTCGCATCACCACTCGGGCCGATTCCGGGTCCGCATCCGCAAGGTCCGCCACGACGGAACCGATGCATCGGATTGCGTTCCACCGCACGGACTCGTCGGAATGACAGAGGAATGAGATCAGTGGATTGATAATGCGGCGGGCCGGATGCCGTTTCACTTCGGCGAGGGATTCTGCGGGGGACGGCCGTTGCAGCAGATCGAGAAGTCTTTTCTTGACAACTCGGAGGGTTTCCCTCTCAGTGCGCATAACCCGGCGTCACCTGCCATCCGATCCCCCCGGTGGAAGGCCGGGAAGCATGTAAGAACCCGCGGTTTTGTGGAAGCCTCTCAAGCATGATCTGTGGCGCGGGTCGTGGCTTCCGAGGCGGCGTCCCGGCCTAATTCCCGAGCTTGCTCCAACGCTTCCGGATGCTGTGAAATATCCCCTTTAGCCTCGATATCCCGGAACAACAACCCGCCTTCATAAGACACGTCCAGAGCGTCGAAAAAGTACTGCACCGTGAGTATCACTCCATCGAACAGCTGTTTTCCTCGGGTGGCCCCCACGGAAATCAAATAGCCTCGTCCTCCGCGATAATTTCTTTTTCGTCCGGGTGCGCGGGCCAGTCGTTGTCTGTTCCAAAGGGCCTGGGACCGATCGATGAGGGCCTTGATCTGTGCAGGTACGCCATAGAAGAAAACGGGTGCGGATACCACGATGACGTCCGCTTCCAGGAGCAGGGGGTACACGTGGTCCATATCGTCTCGAACCACGCATTCACCCGTTTTGTCACAGCCTCCGCAGGCAAGACAGCCGCCGGCGGAGAGGTCCCGCACGTACAGCCGTTGAATTTCGGCTCCGGCAGAGCGGGCCCCCTCCAAAAAATGGTCCAGGAGGATATCCGTATTACCTTTCTTTCTGGGACTTCCGTAAATACCGAGCACTTTCATGGCGTCCGACTCTCCGATACCCGGTCTTTCCGGGAAAGACTACTCCGGGAAAACCTTCTTGGAATACGACACATCAGGTTAGCGGGACGGCCATAACCCCCACAGGGGACATCCCGGACGGTGAATTGAATGCCGGCACGCGTTTTCAGGATCCGGCGATATGCTGCTTAAGCACATCGGCGACACGCTTGGCAAAGGCCCTGCATGCCCTTCGACCCTCGTCATCCGGCACGAACTGGATGTTTAGAGCGGGTTCCACCGTGTGCATACCGGTGGCCTTCAATTCGTCGAGAATCACTTTGTCCGCCTTGGGACTCCACCCGTAGGACCCGAATGCGGCTCCGATCTTGTTGGCCGGGCGCAAGCCCTTCATGTAGGTGAGGAAATCCGCCACGGTGGGGAACAGGCCTTGGTTCAACGTGGGAGAGCCTACAACCACGGCCCCCGCTTGGTGCACAAGGGTCATCACATCGCTGCGATGGCACGCCCTTAAGTGCATGGATCTGGCCTCCACTCCCTCTTGCCCCAATGTTTCCGTAATGGTTTCCGCCATGGTTCGGGTGCTTCCCCACATGGTGTCGTATAGAACCACGGCGCGCTGACAGGGCTTCTGCAGACTCCAGTCGACGTAGGATTGAATGATTTTGCCCGGATCCGTTCTCCAGATGATGCCATGGTCTGGACAAATGATGCTGAATTCCACACCCAGTTTCTGTACTCGTTCCACCAGTTTAAGGATCAGAGGAGAGTATGGCGTAAGGATATTGGCAAAATACTTGAGGGCGTGGGGCATAATCGCATCGCCGATTTCGTCGTCAAACCGTTCCAGACCCGCGTAATGTTGTCCGAAGGCATCGCTGGAAAAAAGAACCTTGTCCTCGTTCATATAGGTGAACATACTGTCGGGCCAATGGAGCATCCTGGTTTCCAGGAAGGTAAGGGTTCGCTTCCCTAAAGACAGCGTCTCTCCGTCCCGAACCACCCGATAGTTGTATTCGTTCCCGTAATGCATGGGGAGATTCTTACCGCCCATTACGGAGCAATAGAGCGGCTTCTCCTTGCCCACCGCATGCATCACGTGGGGCAAGGCCCCGGAATGGTCCGACTCCGTATGATTGCTGATGACTATATCGATGTCTTTAGGGTCCACGAGTGCACGAATTCCCTGGAGAAGGTCCTTTACGAACGGACCCTTCACGAAATCGATGAGCGCGATCTTGTCGTCCAGAATCAGATAGGCGTTATACGTGGTTCCTTCGGCCGTGGAGTAGCCGTGGAAATCCCGCACGTTCCAGTCTATGGCGCCTACCCAGTACACATTCTCAGTAATCTTGATGGGATCCATGTTACTCTCCTTGTTGGAGTGACGGAGGGGCCGGGATGGAAGCCGCGGGCGCCTCTGTTGCGGGTGCGGGACCGGAAGGGCTCTTGGGAAGGAGGATTTCGATGTGCGTTCCCTCTCCTTCCATGCTGCTCACGGATACCCGCCCCCCGTGATCTTCGATGATCCTCTTGCTCACGGATAAACCCAAACCCGTTCCGTGTTTCTTGGTGGTAAAGAACGGATCGAAAATATGTTCCAGCACATCCGTCGGAATTCCCGTCCCGGTGTCTTCCACGAGAACATGCACCCCGTCATCCGTGTTTCGGGATTCCACATGCACCCTGCCTCCCGTTTCCACGGCCTCGAACGCGTTCTTGACGAGGTTGAGGAGCACCTGTTTGACCTTGTCCTTATCTCCTTCGATGACCAGGGAATCCGGGTGGGTATTCAGAACCAGGTCGATATCCCGGGAACGGCAATCCTCCGTTACCAATGAGGTCAGCTCGGTCAAAAGTTCGTTCAGGTCGAATCTGGACAAAGACAGGCGGGTCGGCCTGTAGAGTTCCCGAAGTTCGGTAAGGAGGTTCTCCAATCGGGATACTTCCTGACAAATGATACGAAGCTTCCTGAGATCCGCCTCTCCTTGGGTGTTGGTCATGATCTGACGGGCAAAACCGCCGATCAACATCAGCGGGTTCCGGATTTCGTGGGAGATCTCGGCCACCAGTTGACCCACCATGGCCAGGCGTTCCGCCTGATTGATTCGATCCTGTAAGGCTTTGGTTTCCCTCTGGTCCCTCACGATGCCGGTAAAATAATGGTTGCCGCCGATGGTCGAGACGGAGAACGAAATGGTGACGGGGAACCGGATTCCGTCTTTTCGGGTGATCATGAATTCCGTCTCGTGGCCGATAACCTTGGCCTCTCCCGTATGGATGTAGCGTTCCACCGCGCGCTGGTGATCCGGAGCGCAATCCGGCGACAGAATGGTCTTCAGGTTCTTACCGATTACTTCCTCCCGGGAATACCCGAACATCTCTTCGGCGGCTTTGTTGAAAATCAATACGATGTGGTTCCGGTCGATGGTGACGAAGGCCTCGTTGGTGTTTTCGATGGCCCCCTTCAAGATGACCAGTTCCGGCTGATCCGGCGCGTGGACGGGTTGTGTGCTCATGGAACACGACCTTGCGATAACCTACATCGCGCTTTTGGGATGCGAAATCCGCGACTCCGACGGCCGACCCTTACACAGGCCGTCGAAAAACGCGATCTGCGTCCTTGGGCTTCATCCTTCGTCATTGCGGCGTACTGTACTCCTTATTCCTCGGGATTCGCCCGCCTTGCATCTTACCGTTTTGCACCGGCCCGCCCGCAATACGGTTTATCGACAGGCGGTTACAGGGTCCGTTCCTCGAATTCCTATTTTTCCCCTCTCATCCTCGGGTCAGACGGGCCAGCTTGATCGCCAGGGTTCTCAGATGCTGTCGTTCCTCCCGTACCAGGAGATCTAGTTGACGGCGGGCTGTGTCTTCTTCCGTGGCTTCTTCCAAGGCGAGAAAGAAGAGAATGGAATCTTTTTCAAACTGAATAGCCGTCTTCAAGATGTCCTCAGGGGTAGTTGCACCGGCCAGAGCGTTCTCTGCAGCATTTCGGGTAAACACATGCATGTCCGCCATCATCTGTAGGTATTGATTCGTCTCATTTTCAGGATCCCACACGGTCTCTTTTTTTGCGGAGGCCGGAAGTCCGGATTTCAGAGATTCGAATTTTCGCTCATGTTCGGCTTCGGCTTCCTCCAGAAACCGGAGCATTTTCGCAAGCTCGGGGTCACTTACCTTTTTTCGGGCTTCACGATAAAAGTTGAGTCCATTCCGTTCGATATCGATAGCCATTTGAAGAACTTCCGCGGCATTAAAAGTGTATATCACAGCTTGACTCCTTTTCTGTCTTTTTTCCCGAACCGTCCATTCGCTGTCTCGCAAGAGATCTCTCGCCGGGTAGACGTCCGACTGGTGGAGGAGACGAGGTTCGCTCCCTTCCAAGGGAGTGAACCGGCAACTTCTCGACGAAACCCTGTATCCGCCGGGAGTCCCAGCCATCCCAGGGGAGTCATGCGCTTTTCCGGAAAACCACTGTACCGGGCCGGCGACTGTTCCGGCGACTCATGGACGTCTATCAGGCTGCTGAAAAACGCGATCTGCGGTTACGCCAACGGTGTGACACTTCTTCCTTCGTCATTGCGGCGTACCGTATGTACGCCTCATTCCTCAGAATTCAGGCGCGTCGCATCTCTTCGCTTTTTCACCAGCCTGCCCACAAGGTTGTTTATCAACGGGCTGCTAGATCTCAGGCAGCCACCGCCGACAGCGTTTACAGCACCTCGTAACCCGCCTTCCGGATTTCTTCCCGGATCTTCTGATCGTCTACGACCCCGGTTTCCTCATAGGCGGCCTCTCCCTTCTCGAGATCCACCCGCACATTGCTCACTCCTTCGATAGCGGAAAGCACCCGGGTTACACTCTCCACGCAATGCCGGCAAGACATGCCTTGAATCCTTATGGTTTTCATGGGCCTTAACCTCGCTGTAACGACTCAATCCTTGAAATATCCGCCCAAATCCGGGCTACGGGCGCCATCCCACCGTTCAGGGAACCGCACAAAGGATGGGCCCGGCGGCGCACTCTGCATACTGTTTTTACGGGGGGTTATCCGCCCCAAGGCATCTCAGAGTATCGCTTGGTCAAGATATCCCGAAATTCCCTGAAAAACCGTTCATGCCCCTTTTCCCACCTGGAAAGCATCTCCAGGGCTTCCCGGGCCTTACCCGAGGTTTTTCCGGCCATGGTGGCATAAAACTCGCTCAAATCCCTTTCGATGAGCCAGGCCGTATTGAACACGGTTACATCAGGAACCATGGATCCTTCGATGCATCGCTGAAGAAACTCCGTTCGGGCTCGTTCATCGAAGTAGTCTGTGGACTCCAGATCCACATCCGAAACCTGAGGGATCCGAATGTCCTCTTCGCTCTGGAGATCTTGCAGGATCCGGGAAATGAACCGGATGTGTTCTTCCTCTTCCCGAATAAGTCGCCGGAAGGCGTCCGCTGCTGCGCCGATACCCATACGTTCCAACGACGTCTTGAAAAAGCTCATACCCGTTTTTTCCTGGTTGAGTGCGTATTCAAAAATCCGAATGAGTGTTTCACGGGAGGACATGTATGCTCTCCTTGTTGCGGGAACCCACTACCACCGTTCACAGGGGCGGAAAGCGGCTCCCGGTTCCTCTCAACAGGCATTCCGCCGGAGCGGGATCCCCGTCCACGCATGGAAAGAAATCTGCACGCTCGATTCCTGAACTCAGATGAATTCCCTGTTCAACAGATGCCCGAGGAATTACTCCGCGACGATTCATACAAGCGCCGTTTCGAATTCCTCCGGGTTGCTCACCGGTGACCGGCATGCGTATTGGCGGCACACATAGGCCTTTACCTGGCCCGGCTCCACAGGGAACTCCGTCGTAAAAGGAGCGGTCCGGGATAGAAGCTCCCCGACCTCACCCGCCTCCTTGAGTAAGAGCACCTTGTTCGGGAGAAAACGGGTATGTACCAAGCGGAGCATCCTTTCCGCGTCTTCATGCGTTCGGTTTCCAGCGACGACGATTTCCATGGCCGGTCCCAGCATGAAGTCCAGAGCGCACAGAAAGTGGGTGTGCGCCACAGGGTGGGCCGCAAGTTCCGCCGAAAACGCATCGGTCATCTCTTGAACCCTTTCCTCCATGCGAACGTCTCCGGTCATTCTACCCAGCCTCAGCAGGTTCAAAGCGGCCACGGAGTTACTGGATGGAACGGCCCCATCGTAAAATTCCTTGCTGCGGGAGATCAACTCCTCGTTTTCCTTGCCGGTGAAAAAAAACCCTTTGCCTTCAGAATCCCAGTACAGGTCCAGGAAGGTTTCGTTCAAGGAGCAGGCTGCTTCGAGGTATCGAAGCTCGAAACAGGTTTCGTACAGTTCAATGAGACCCCAGATCAGGAAGGCATAATCCTCCGCAAACCCCGGCGGTCCCAACACATGGCGCCTCCATGTCCGGAATAACCTCCCGTCGTGATCCCGCAGGTGTTCGAGCAAGAAGTCCGCGGAGCGGCAAGCCGCTTCCAGATGCTCGGTTTTCCCTCCGGCCTGATGAGTGCGGGCTAAAGCGGCGATCATGAGGCCGTTCCAGGCGGTGATGATCTTGTCGTCTTTCAAGGGGTGGATGCGTTGCTCCCGAATCTGGAACAGCGTCTCACGCCCCCGGTCCAAGGCGAGGCGAAGTTCATCCGGAGGCATGTTTTCCCTGCGGGCGAAAGATTCCAGAGACGCGGTCACACGGGGAATGCTGGTTCCGTGCTCGAAGTTCCCCCCGGGGCGGATATCGTAGAAACGACAAAAGAGGTCCCCGTCCTCGGCGCCCAACCGTTCGCGGATCTCTTCCGGGGTCCAGACGTAAAACTTCCCTTCCACGCCTTCGCTGTCCGCATCTTCGGCGGAGTAAAAGCCTCCCTCCGGCGAGGTCATGTCCCGGAGGACGTATGTACATATATCCCGGGCTGCGGCGGCGTAGCGAGGTTCCCCCAGGGCAAGGGAGGCTTCCGTGTAGGATAGGGTCAACATGGCTTGGTCGTAAAGCATCTTCTCGAAATGGGGTACCAGCCACATATCGTCCACGGAGTAACGGTGAAACCCCAGCCCGATCTGGTCGAAGATCCCGCCGTTCCGCATGGCGTCCAGGGTCTTCCCGACCATGTTTCCGGCCGTATCGTCGCCGTCTCGGCGATGCCAGCGCAAGAGAAAGGAAAGCTGGTGAGGGGAAGGAAACTTGGGAGCTTTGCTGAACCCTCCCCACTGGGGATCGAAGGAACGGGACAGGGCGACAAATGCGGTCCTGAGCGTTTCCTCTCCGAGTTCTTGGGTGCTTCCCCTCCGTTTGGCATGTTCCGCCAAGATTCGAGTCAATTCTTCGCCGATATTGAAGAGCCGGTTCCGGTCGTTGTTCCACAGATGGGAAAGCTGGACCAGAAGATCCATAAACCCCGGTATGCCGCTTCTTCCCTTCTTGGGGAAATAGGTCCCGGCGAAGAAGGGCTTTCCGTCCGGGGTCATGAAGACGGACAACGGCCAGCCTCCGCTCTTGGTCAAGAGCTGGCAGACGGTCATGTAAATCTGGTCCACGTCCGGGCGTTCTTCCCGATCCACTTTGACGGACACGAAGGACCCGTTGAGGAGGTCCGCCACATCCTTGTCCTCGAAGGATTCGTGGGCCATTACATGGCACCAGTGGCATGTGGCGTAGCCGATGGAGAGAAAGACCGGCCGATCCGTTTTTCGAGCGTAATCGAAGGCTTCATCCTCCCAAGGATACCAGTCTACAGGGTTGTATGCGTGCTGAATCAGGTAAGGGCTCTTTTCCTGAATCAATCGGTTGGGTGCTTTTTGAGTCTCATTCCGGTCCGACACGAAGTTGCTCCCGGTCCCAGGGGGGGACTCTTAATGTCCAACGCTTCAGAAAACGGTGCGACGGTCGGCGACTCGATGGGCGTATCGGCTCCGGTCTTGGGTGGTACACTCCATTGCGGTTCGACGAACACGCGCAAATCATTGCGGGATTCAGGCGCCCGCAAACCTTGTTTGTTCCGGCGATTGGAAATTCCGGAACTCGGGTTGTTCGCTTCAGGAACCGATGCACCACGCCAAGGCCCGGTACTGTTGAAGAGACCCCTGAAGGCTGGCTCTATCAGGCTGTTGAAAAACGCGATCTGCTTTCACGCCTTTGGCCTGACGCTTCATCCTTCGTCATTGCGGCGTACGGGTTGTACGCCTCATTCCTCAGGATTCGCGCGCCTTGCATCTCATCATTTTTGAACAGCCTGTCCGAAATGCTGTTTTTCAACGGGCTGCCAGGGCTCTTTGTGTCGACCTTGGCTGCTGCTGGGTTACAGCGTGGGAATCCCTGGATGTCCATCCGCCCGTCCCCTGCACACGACGCTTGGTCAGGCCGTCTCCTCCAGTGAATTCGAGACCGTTTCCATGTAACGGTTCGGCCTGTGATGGCTGTTCCGGGGCATGGAAACGGTCACCGAGTCGGAAAAATCATTCTTTCTCGAATTGGTCCTTGGACGCACCGCAGACCGGACAGGTCCAGTCATCGGGAACGTCTTCGAATTTGGTGCCGGCAGGCACATTGTTGTCCGGATCGCCTGCCGCGGGATCGTAAACATATCCGCATATCTGACATACGTACTTGTCCATCCAAAAATCTCCTTCTGCGGATCGAGCGGGGTTTCCGCCGTTCCTGGTGGAGCGGAACAGGTGATTATGCAGGTTCCGTCCTGTGAGCTTCAGCATCCAGTCGACACTGAGTGAAGTCCACCGGCTGTTTGCAGCCCTTGCAGGTATGAGGTCTGTTGAATTCGTCTGAAAAAATCTCGATTTCCCTTCCGCAGTTGGGGCACTTGCACACAAAAGACTTGAGGTCCTTGAACTGCTGGAAGCCGGGACAATGTTGGGGTGTACTCATAAGGCGCCTCCTTCAAAAGGTGAGTTGAAAATCCGTTGAGGTCAGGTGGCTGCTCAGCGACACAATTCTGCAATTTGTCGCCCGTAATCGTGGGCCATCCGCATTCCGCCTTCAAGGGCTGTGGACTTGAGCATGAGCGGACCGCCCGCCATCTTCATGGTTAGTACGTGTTTCATGGTTTGATAAATCCGTTCCGGGGCCTCTCCACTCCATCCGAAAGCACCGAAAGCACCCCCTACCTTACCTTCGAGCCCCGACCGTTCGGCCAGGAAGAACAGAGTCTTCATGGCGGGAAGCATTTCTCCATGGTACGTCGGAGATCCGAAAAGCACGGCGTCGTAACCCGCCAAGCTCGCTTCTTTCTTTACGGCGGAGGCATCCACCACTTCGGCTTCCATTCCCGAAATCCGAATGCCTTCGGCCACGAGTTCCGCGATGCGTTGCGTTTCCCCCGTGCGCGTGGCATACACGAGCAGGGCTTTTCCCATAGGTGTCCTCCTTGATTCCCACCCCCGTTTTCCCGGCAGGAAGTGAACGGGTCGGCATCACGCCGGAGCGGGGGTCTCCCTTCGACTGGAAAAGCTTCCGGCCCAACCTATTCGTCGCCGGATACTTCCTCGATTTTGCCCTTGTGCTTCGTTCCGCACATGGGGCACAGAACGTCGATTTCTTCTTCGTTGCCGATGAATTTCTCCCTGAGTTTTTCGGGACCCAAAAAGGATACGTCGCCGCATGCACAGGCTGGACATTCCGCTCGAACTTTGTATTTGCGTTTGGACATTCTTTTCTCCGATCATGGTTATTTCACGTTTAATCCGGAATTGCCGTCGGCATCCTGATTTCCCAAGGAGGGACCTCAAGCTGAAATCCCCGGCAAGGCCCTGAATTCCTGGTTTCGAATGCAAGGATTGCCGGAGTTTGAAGGGCCGACCAAGGGACATCGGATCGTGGATGACGAGCCGGATCTCTACCGGTTTCCCAGCCGTGGATCCACGCCGCCCTGCCCGCAGTCCGGAATGTAGCAGGAAACTTCAACGAATTCACATTTCTCCTTGCAGCTTGGACACGGGTCCGGGGGAGTCGGGGCCTGAAGGGTGTATCCACACTTGGTGCATTTCCAGGTGTTCTCGGCCATTGAGTGCTCCTTTCAAGGGTTGAAAGCCGGTGCTGAGCGGCATGCCCTCAGGGCTTCGGCTCTCCGGATTCGGGTTTCGGTTGTCGCTTCACGTGCAGCCAGTCCAGCAGTTGCTCGACGGTCCTGGACATTTGCCAGCGTCCGCCGGCAAATACGCCGTAATCGGCGCCCATCATAGCCGACGCTAAACGCGTGGAGTTGGCGTAAAAGAGCCATTGCTCCACCCACTGTTTCTCCATGCCTTCGTTGAACAGGCCGTCCTGGGCCGAAAGGCCTCGGACCACTCCCTCGGACCATGCATCCATCATGATCCGGGTTGCCGTGAGAGTCATTTCGTTGGTGGTTTGAATACTGTGTTCGAGGCGGCGGAAATGGCCCTGTACCCACTGGGAACTGTGGCATGAAGTACAGACCCCCTGCATGGTGCGCCTGCGCTTGTTTTGCTCCTTGGGATCGATGAGAAACTCGGCTGCCGGCTCCCCTGTCAGTTCCGTGGGCAAAGGCAGGCCGGCCCGGTTCCGGATGATGGTGGTGTCCGGATTCTTGGGCGTGGGATGTGCATAGATTAAACCGAAGAGCCGCCATGCCTTGCGATCGTTTACACGATGTGTACGCTCTGCGACTAGGTCTCCGTCCGAGTTTACCACCAGGCTGATATGGCACGCGGCGCAGGACGGAGACGTGAAGTGTTCGCCCACGACCCATGGCACGGACTGCAAGTCATAGGCGTGGTGAGTCGCGGCGAATACGGCGCCGTGCTTGCTGGCGGAGTATACTTTGTATGCGGGAACGTCGGGACCCTTATGGCATTTGGCGCAGGCATAAGGATTGCGTGCGACTTCGATGGAGAACTGATGCCTGGAATGGCAGGGAGTGCACGCACCCTGGCTGCCGTCGGGATTGACACGACCCACACCCATGTTGGGCCACCCGGAGAGAATCGGAAACTCCATTTCTCCCTGGATGGTGTGCACTTGCCGGAAACCCTTCACCTCTACCACCGTGCCGTGGCAAAACAAGCAGGAATCCTCGTTGGAAATAGGATCCTCGGCGCCGAGGGTCGTTCGACCGTCCGTGTACCGAGTCACGGCATTGATGGACTGCACCAACTGGCGGAACAGTTGGTTCCTCATCAGGTTGTGGTGGGCGCGGGACATGATGTTCTGTCGATACTGTTCTTCTTCCACCGGATGGCAGGTGGCGCAATTCCGGGGGGTGACCACCGTATGGACGGGATACCCGTTGTGTGGGAAGGTGTCCTCATGGAGCGGGGGGCTCAGCGTATGACACTCGGCGCAGCCTACCGTGTTCCGAGTCAACTCCGGGGGAATGGATTCCCCGGACATGCGTTTCCGGATCGAGGGAAGCTTCAACGCTTCCGCGGGGGTCACGCGGGCGTGGAGGCTGCGTTTCCAATCGGCTACGATGCCGGGTGTCGCGGAAACATGGCAGGAGATGCATTCCTCCGTGGCCGCACTCATGGGAAATGTTTCCGGCCAGGCTGCGTGTCCCGTCAGCAGAAAGACACCGAGGCAAACAAGCATGCCCGCGGCAAGGGGCGCAGGTTTCCTCACGGAGTCTCCTCTCTGGTGGATCCCGGACCCGCCAGGGGTTTAAACATCTTCTTGGTGGCGCCGCAAACGGGGCAGATCTTTCCCTCCGGAAGCTGTTCGAAGGGAGTGCCTTTGGGAATGTTTCCCTTGCGAAAGCCCTTTTCCGGGTCATAAATAAACCCGCAGTTTACGGTTTGGCACTGGTACATCTCTTCAGGCTTACCCATGCGACTCTCCTTCGGCCGCGTCGTAACGCCGTCGGTCCGACTTTTGTCCCGCCGGGTTCCCGGGCTTCACATTCCGACAACAAGCATGTCGGAAAGCATGTTAGAATGATCTTTCCGCCGTGTCAAAACCTGTGTTCTTCCGGGTGCTCCCGGAAGCGGTCCGGTTATCAAAGATAAGGATTTCCCCAACAGACCGCAGCCCGGAATGGATTCGCAATGAGCATGAATCCTTCCGGACCGCAGGTCCATGGTCTGAGCGTCTTCCGGGATGATGTGCGCGACTGGAATCCGAGTTCCTGACCAGGCCGTTGAAAAACGCGACCAGTGGTGTCGGGCTTCCTCCTTCATCATCGCGGCGTATTTGTATGTACGCCTCCTTCCTCAGGATTGGCCGGCCTTGCATATCATCGTCTTGCACCGGCCTGCCCGCAATACGGTTTATTGACGGGCTGGTACGCGGCGCGTTACCGCCTATGTTTCGCTTTGAGCGGCCGGCATAACGAATCGGCGCAACGCCAATTCCCGGTCCAGCATGAATAGCCCGTTGCCCTGTTCCCCCATGAGTTTCAGCTTCTGGAGGATTTCGGTGGCCGAGGCTTCTTCCTCCACCTGCTCGGTTACGAACCACTGGAGAAAGATGTGGGTTGCGTGGTCGTTTTCCGACAGAGCCAACCGGACCAGATCGTTGATCCTGGAAGTAACGATGCGTTCGTGTTCCAGGGTGTCCTGGAGGGCCTGCATGGGGGAGTCCCACTGGGTGGGTGGGCCGTCCACGCCTTGCAGAAGCACCCTTCCGCCCCGGCTGTTCACATAGGAGTAAAATTTCATCCCATGGGTGAGCTCCTCCTGAGCCTGCACCCGCATCCAGTTGGCGAAACCCGCCAATCCTTCCGCCTCGAAACAGGCGGACATGGACAAGTACAGGTAGGCGGAATAGAACTCCCATTTGATCTGTTCATTCAATGCGTCCTGCATGGCCCGGCTGATCATGATTCGGCCTTCCATAATCCATGAATGTTGCAGTATTCCCGAGCCGTCACGCGGCCCGCCTGGATGCAGAAAGTCCCCTCCGGAGCTTCCCCCGGCTTGAGAAAACGCCTGTAGGCGTTGTTGCGGTCATCCACAACTTCGATCCACTCGATGTAATGCTTCTCTTCCATGGGATGAGCCACGCTGCCCACCTTCACCTTGAATCCGTCCGAGGTTTTTTCGATGACGGGAACGTGTTTTTCCTTGGCGGCGTCCACCGTGTTCTCTACGTAAAGTTTCATGGGCTGGCCGCAGCACACGAGTTCTCCCTTGCCCCCGTGAAGAACTTCAACAATGTTTCCGCAAAGTTCGCATTTGAATACTTGCAGTTTTTCAGGCATGGTTTCCTCCTTCGGTTTCAGGTCCGGACGGGTTCATCCCATCACGGCTGTCTGTAGTGTATGTAGTATAGTGTGTCCCACCAACGATTGCCACCCCGGCGGATGTCGCCGGCGGTCCGTCTGGAGTTCGATGGGGGATTATCCCGCCGCTTTATTGTTTACGGGATTTCGGTCTCCTTGCATTCCATCGTGTTCGCCGATTTACCGGAATCCCGATTCTTCATAAGGCCGCCATACGAGGTTCCCCTTTCCGTTCAAGATGAAGCGGACCTCCTCCCCGGGTATCAGTAATTCTCGGCCAGGAGTTCATAGTAGGCCTGAGGGTGCGCACAGGCGGGGCAGGAGTCCGGCGCTTCCAATCCCTCATGAAGATACCCGCAGTTCAGGCACCGCCAAGTCACACGTTGGTTCTTTTTGAACACGAGCCCGTTTTGAATGTTTTTCAAGAGGTCCAGGTACCGCTTTTCATGCTGCTTTTCCGCCACGGAAATGCTTTCGAATAAACGGGCTGCCTGTTCCAGACCTTCTTGGCGAGCCGTCTTTGCATAACTCGGGTACATCTCGGTCCATTCGTAGTGTTCCCCCGCCGCCGCCGCCGTAAGGTTTTCCGCCGTCGTCCCGATGACCCCTGCGGGGAACTTCCAGCCCACTTCCACTTCTCCGCCCTGGAGATGCGTGAAGAAGCGCTTGGCGTGTTCTTTTTCCTGGTTTGCGGTTTCTTCAAAGATGTTGGCGATTTGAATGAAACCTTCCTTTCGGGCCTGGCTCGAAAAGTAGGTATACCTGTTGCGCGCCTGGGATTCACCGGCAAAAGCGGTGAGCAAATTCTTTTCGGTACGGGATCCGACGAGTACGGACATACTGGTTCCTCCTTGGTGTTTCTTGGGTTCGCGGGTACGCTGAACCTGCATCAGGTGGTTATCGGTCGAAAAACACGACCGCCTGCGTATGCTATGTACGCCTCATGGTTATGCGCCTCGATCCTCATTGTTCTTCGAAGGGCCGGAAGTGCATCTCTGAGCCACCGGGGTACCGGGATCCGATTCCTGGCTCGGGTCCTTGGCGCATTCCGTTTTCCGGAGGCGGGTGCGATTCCGTTCTTCCAACAATGAAGCCGTTTCCTTTTCTACAAGATCTTCAAAACTCGAACGGGCCAATTCCTCCCTCAGAGCGCGTCTGGCTTTTACCCAGACAGGGTGAACGGAGCAGACGTCACTCCGGCGACACGAATGGGGACGCAGGACGCAATCGTTCAGGGATATTTCTCCGCACACGGCTTCCACCACGGTCAACAGGCTGATCCTCCCCGGAGGAAGCAAGAGGCGATAACCGCCCTTGGGACCCTGTATGATTTCCAACAGTCCTGCCCGCGCCAGTTCTCTCGCGATCTTTGCCAGGAATTCATGAGGAATATCCATTTCTTTGGCAATGAGATTGCGTCCCATCACACGTCCCGGTTCCGCTTTGGACAGGTAGAGGACGCATCGTACGGCGTATTCTACGGCTCGGGTGATTTTCATCGGTCACCGGCTAACGCGACAATTACGATCATGTTTATCCTATATATCCGCTTGCCGTGGTTTGTCAATGGATTTTTGCTGGAAATCCGCACGAAACTCTGCGTAGGATGATGTGGAATGTCGTCGCAATCTTCGTCGAATTGTAACAACTTACGGATAGTATGTGCTTATTCCCTCGAATCAACGCATGGAGAAGAACCGGGGTCGGACCGCCGCCGGAATGTGCGTGTCTGCGGAGGCATGCACAGGGAAGCCGAAGCGTCCGGGATCTCTTTCGGGATTCGGCAGGCCGCCGCAATCAAACTCCGTCCGGCCTTAGAGAAAGGAAACTCAGGGTAACCTACACCATCAAGGAGGTGCAACGATGAAGCCCGCCATCCTGAAGTGGGTGTCGGCGATCGTACCGTCGCTGCTGTTGGCGACGGCCTGCGCCACGGGTCCCAAGCCCGTGGTGTCATCCACATTGGAACGCCTGGCCGCGAAAGCGCGTCCCCCTGAAGGCGCCTCGCTGCTCTACGTGCTCAGGCCCGGAATCGGCTTCCGGGAGTGCACCATGAACCTGTACGTGGACGGCATCGAGGCCGGGATGTTGCCTTCGGGAACCTATTCCCTGATCCTTTCCGATCCCGGGGAACGGAAACTGACGGTGGTAGGGGAACAATGCGGGGTTGAAGAACACACCCTCATTCACCTCAAGCCGAACGAGATTCATTATATGTATGCCAATCTCTGGCCCGGCAACTATTTCTTCTTCCCCGAGGTCCCGGAAAGCCGGGGGAGGGAACTCATGGAGCAGTGCATACTCGCCCCCAACGAAAGCACCCGGTTTCTGTTTCCGGACCACGAGCAGGGATACAAGTAAGCCCGGCAGCACCCCGTCCGTTTCAACAGCCCGTTGATACACCGCATTGCGGGCAGGTCGTGCTGCAATGCCATTCCCGGGCATCGGTCCTTGTTCTGGGAATGGCGCCCGGCGCGTCCTCGAAAGGATTTTCCATGCGCCGCCTCCCAAAGGAGGAAGAGCGGAGCTTCCATCCCTGGAAGGCCCCGCCCCAGTGGGGGAGTGTGATTCATCGGCCCGGGAGTGAGCCGGAGCGGGAGGTCCGGGGTGTACAAGACCCCGTACCCGCGCTTGCTTCTTTCCGGGTACTCCGGCACGGTCACCGGAGGTACGCGTCGTCACAATGCTCTAGAATTTGAAGATCAGATCCAGCTGCCAGAGGTGCTGGTCCATGTCGCTGTCTTCGATGCTCTTGGCGAAATAATAGTCGAAGCCCAGGGTAGTGTTATGGGTCAGACCCAGTGTGGCGATGAACTCGTGACCCTTGATGCCGGTCTTGCCGCCAAAGAAATCGGAATCCGGAAAAACATCCAACCAGGCGTCCCTTTCGAGATACCGGTACATGTAAGCGAGACGCCAGTCACCGAGCTTCTTGAAACTCTTGGATCCGAATTTCACCCCGGCGACATAACCCAGGTTTTCATCGTCCGGGTCGGGATTGTGGATCACTTCCCCGAAGACGGCCAGCCGTTCCACGGGCCCTCCGAAATTGAATCCCACCTCGGCGCCGCCGGAAATGGAATTGTAGTCATACTCGTACGTCCCGTCTTCGCTGCGGGTATTGGTGTTGGCGGAGTGTTTCAGGTTGACTTTGGTGATGTTCTTGAAGGCGTAGCCCGTGCCCGCAACGGTGAAGTCCACGGGATCCGCCTTGAATTTGGCGCCCACCTGGAGAACTCCCATCAGAGGATCGTCCGAGGTCTTGCCGATTTCATCCAGTATGAATCCACTCAGATTGATGAATACCGGACCCAGGGTGAACTTGGCCGCCGCGCCTTCCGGGTTGATATCCCCGTCCCAGAGAAGGTCCGAGGCATTCCAGAAAGGAATGCCCATCTTTCCGCCGATGAGGGCCACGGCCTTTGTGGGTTGCCACTTGACATAGGCCCGGTCCAGGCCGATGTTTTTAGTGGAGAAGGTGCTGTCGAATGTCTGGTTGGTGGAGCGGGGATCGTCACTGCCCCCGGCCAATCGGAATCCGGCCTCGATGGTGTCCGTCACGTTCGCTTTGGCTCCGACGCGAAAGCGGATCCGGCCTCGATGCCGGGTGGTGGAGCCTTCGGTATCCTCCCCTTGGTACCGCAGGCGCACATCTCCACTGAACTGCCAGGTTTCGATCCACTTGGGCAATTTCTTTTCAGGCGACGCCTTTTGCGCCTCCTGAGCCTCTTCGCCCGTGATAACGCCCTTTTCCTTGAGGATGTCCGCGAGGGACCGCTCCGCTCGAGCTTGGCTCAGCCCCGTTAAAGGCCACACCAGAATGAACGCGAAAACCCATATCCACGACCGCTTTTTCATGTTCTCTTTCTCCTTTCTCATCTTCGTTCCAGGCTGTGTGCGTTCTTTGAGTGGCACCGCCCGTATGCTCCCCCCTTCACCGGATACCCGATGAAATCGCGGCAACCCTATCGGCAAAGTTTTAAGAAAGTGGGGCGGCGGCATGTAATTCCTGTGACGAAAGAACGGGCGCGGAAGAAGAACGCCGGCATGTCGGCGGGACGTGACAAGCTGCTGAGAAACGCGATCTGCCTTCACGCCAAGGGCGTCAGGCTTCCTCCTTTCGTCATTGCGGCGTACCGTATCTAAGGCTCATTTCCGCCATGCCAAAGGCGTGGCTCGCATCTCATCGTTTTTTTCCAGCCGGTCCGCAATCCGGCTTACGAGCGGGCCTGCGGGAATGTTTCTGGTATCTCCGATAGGGGTCGGGTCGGGGGCCCTCGAACAGGGCCTTCCGAGCGGGTAGGGGGCCGGCTGAAAAACAGCCGAAGTGTGCAGGCATGCGACAAATGCATGATCCAGTCTGTAACAAATTTCGTTTATAATATGTTATGTGAGAGAGGAGGCCTATCAGGTCTTTCCTACAGAATCCTTCGGAGAATCGAAGGAGGGATCATGGGGTACGGGAAAGTAGATGCAGCCCATGCGGGGCCATGCGGAAGAGATCGAACGGCTGGATGCGATTCGGTGCGAATCGGCTTTTCGAACTCGATGGCTCAGGCGAAAATCGTTGCGTGGAACCGGGCGGACGGGCCCTTCAGCGGTCCAGTGCCGCCCGGATTGCATCGGCAAGGTCTTTGACGCGAAAAGGTTTCGGAAGGAAGCCCACGGCGCCGGAGAAGGTTCCTTCCGGAAACTGATCCGGTTGGTGGGCGGAAGAAATGATCACCTTGGCCTTGGGTTCGAGATCGAGGATGCGGCGCAGGACCTTGTCCCCCGACATGCCCGGCATGGTCTGGTCCAGGAGGACCAGGGAGACGCCGTCCTTCCGTTCCCGGTAAATCTTCAATCCCTCGAGACCGTCGGCCGCCGTGAGGGTATGATACCCCAGCCGGGAAAGCGCGTTGGAGAGAAAAGCGCGAAGCATCTCCTCGTCTTCCACAATCAGTACGGTCTCCGTCTCTCCTTTGGTCCCGGCGGTTTTCTCGGCCGCGGCTCCCCGGTCCGGATCGGCGCACGGAAAATACAGGTGTACCGACGCGCCTTTTCCCGGCGTGCTTTCGATGGTGACATAGCCCTTATGATTCCGGGTGACGATATTATAGACGATGGCCAAGCCCAATCCCTGTCCCTTCTGAATCCCCCGGTCATGGGTGCTGAACAGCGGATCGAAGGCCTTGTTCCGGACATCTTCCGACATTCCCACGCCCGTGTCTTCAAAGACCAGGTGAATGTATTCCCCTCCGGCGAGTCCGGGAAGATCCGTACCCGTGAGTGCGACTTTTCGGGCGTAAAGGCGGATGTGATCCCCGGCGGTGATACCTTTTTCTTCCAGCGCCCGCACCGCGTTGTTCCCTAAATTCATCAGCACACGGTGCAGTTCGGAAGGGTTGGCCTTGACGAAGTAGGTTTGAGGCGGAATGTCCACGTAGATGGGGATTCGGTTGTCGGAAGCGTTTCTCAGAATATCGAAGACCTTTCCGGCGGTGGAGAACACATCGACGGCTTCCTTGCCGGATTCGTCGACCCCATAGATATACCTCAATTCGTGGAGCAGGTCCGAAGCTCTATGGCAGGACGCCAGGGCATTTTTCAGGTAACCGGCCTGGGGTCCGCTCAGCCGTTCCCTTTCCTGCAGCGTCAAGTCCACATACCCCATGATGGCCGCCAGGAGATTGTTGAAGTCGTGGGCGATGCCGCCGGCCAGGATGCCGAAGGAGTCCATGCGCCGGCGGATCTCGAGCTGCTCCTCCAGGTGTCGTTGCATTGTAATGTCCTCCACGACGCCTTCGTTCCAACCCCTTTCCGGGAACCTCCGGGCCGAAAACCGAGCCCACAGGGTGGATCCATCCCGTTTCCTCAATTCGACCTCGAATCCTTTCACTTCATGGTAACGTCTTAATGCTTCCAATAAGTGTCTCAACGCGTTCCGATCCACGTAGTGTTCCGGAGTGATACGCGTTCCGATCAGGTGGCGGCGGCTCTCAAATCCAAGCATGGACGCCATGCGGTCGTTGGCTTCGAGGACCATCCCGTCTTTGATGCGGGTTCGGAAGAGACCCACCTGGGCGTTGTTGAACAGGTTTCGGTAGGTTTCCTCGCTTTCTTTGAGGCGCTGTTCACTGACGCGAAGCGCCTCCTCCGTTTGTCGCTGGAGGGTGTTGTCCCGAACGACGCCGTCCAAGTACAGGGGGGTTCCCCCATCGTCACGCACCACCGTCCATCGGTCCTGCACCCAACGGATGGACCCGTCCGGATGCAGGAAGCGGTATTCGACTTCACCCCGAGAAACCCCGGGCTCCAGGCTTCGCCGGCCCTCTTCGCGCACCTTTTCGATGTCTTCGGGGTGGATATGACCGGCGATGGTCTTCGGGGTGACTAACTCCGAGTAATTGCTTTCGTCTGCTCCGTAGAATTCCATGGCGGGTTTGTTGGCGAAAACGAACTTGCGGGACCGGAGATCGAAACGGTACACATGATCCTGAAGTTGGTCTACCAGATGAACGTAGTTCCCGGGTATGTCTCTTTCCTGTCGCGCTGACTTTGAGGACTCTGGCGTCATACGGTCTCCCCGCCGGAACCGGGTTCCAGGCGAAACGCCCTGCGGATGCTTTGGGTTCCGGCAGGGTCGGCGACTTCGGGATACTATTCACACGGACCCTATTATGAAATCCGGTTTCATTCAAGCGGTTCCTCCGCGTGGATCGGAATGCGACCCTGATTATCGAATACATCGGCCGAATTCAGGACAAGATAAGGGGCATATCGGGCTATCCCGGCGAGCGGATTGCCCGAACGTTGTGATCTAACCCTCGTCGCAGAGGAGATGGAAGCGGTGTTCCCGGCCGGGCCACGGGATTACGACAGGGTCTTCTGGAAGCGAGATGTGGCCAGCAAGAGCGTGGCCATCCCTAAAGCGGCCAGAGCGGCCATTTGGGGCCATAATACTTCCGGCCCGACTCCTTTGAGAAACACTCCCCGGACGATGATCAGGAAGTAGCGCAAAGGATTGAGATAAGTGAGCCACTGAATCGCTTCCGGCATGTTGGCTATGGGGAACATGAAACCGGAGAGCAGCACCGCCGGGAAGTAGAAAAAGAACGTAGTCATCAAGGCCTGTTGTTGAGTTCGGCTGATCGTGGAAATGAAGAGTCCGATGCCGAGAGTACTCATAAGGTACAACCCATTGGATCCCAGGAGAAGTGCCAGACTGCCCCGAAGCGGGATATCGAACCAGAAGAAGGCCACTAGGGTGATCAGGGCCAGATCGACGAAGCCGATCAAGGCGAAGGGGAGAGTCTTGCCCAGGATGAACTCGGCCTGAGTGATGGGGGTCACCATGATCTGCTCGATGGTGCCGATTTCTTTTTCCCGAACCACGGCCATGCTGGAAAGCATCAGGGTGATCAGCATGACAATCAGGGCGATGACGCCGGGCACATAGAAGTTTCTGCTCTCCAGATTCGGGTTGAACCACGCCCGAGCCCGCATTTGGACCGGAAGGGTCACTGTTTGGCCCCGCGTGCGCGACAAATGCTCGGTGGCGATCTGTTCGTTGAACGCAGCGCTGATACGGGATGAATAATCGAGAATAATGGCGGCCGTGTTGGAATCGGTCCCGTCCACGATGATCTGAAGAGGAACGGTGCGTGCGGCCAAAAGGTCCGCTCCGAAGCCCGGTTGTATATGCAGGAGGGCTCGCACTTTGCTCCGGTCCACCAATTCCTGAGCCTGTCTCCAGTTCTCCACTTGGGCCACGGTTTGAAAATAGCCGGATCCCGTGAAGCGGGCAATCAGTTCCCGGCTTTGGGGAGTCTGATCCAGATCGTAGACGGCTGTGGGAATCCGACGAACATCGGTGGTTACCGCATAGCCGAAAACCAGCGTTTGTATCACCGGCATGACCAGGATCACCGCCTTCATACGGGGATCCCGGAAAGTCTGCAGGAATTCTTTGATGAGCATGTGTTTCAGTCGTTCGATCATCGCGTCATCCTTTACATGGGCACGACTCGGATTCGCCTACAGCAGTTTCTTCCGGAACTTGAGTTGAGCCAGAATCACCATGGCTCCGCCGAATACTGTAAGGAGAAACGCTTCGACGATGAGAATTTCTAATCCCACACCCTTGAGATAAATTCTCTTGAGCAGAGCCACGAAATAGCGCGCCGGAATCAGGTGGGTCACCACTTGTACGGGCTTAGGCATGTTGGCGATGTCATACATGAAACCGGAGAGAAGAAAAGCCGGCAAAAAGGTCAGGACCATGGCCACTTGACTCGCGAGGAGCTGGCTTCGGGTGACGATACTGATCAGCATGCCGAGAGACAGGGCGCCCGCCAGGAAGATGGCCGCCATGCCGAAGAGAAGAGCCACACTGCCGCGGAGAGGTACGCCGAAAAGAAATTCTCCCATGAATACGGCAACGGCGACGTCAAAAAAGCCGATGCCGAAATAGGGAAGGAGTTTCCCCAGAATCAGTTCGGATCCTTTCAAGGGCGTGGAAAGGACTTGCTCCATGGTTCCCGATTCCCATTCGCGCGCCACGGTCAAGGAGGTGAGCAGGGCGGCTATGACCATCATGATCACGGCAATGAGACCGGGAATGATGTAATTGCGGGATTCCAAGTCGGGGTTGAACCAGACCCGCGACCGCAGATCCAACCCCGGAATGAGGCCGTCATAACCCGCGCGTTCCATGGAGACGCCCTTGTTGATTTCTCTGACAACGGCCTCGGCGTAACCGAGAGCGATTTGGGCGGTGTTGGCGTCGCTGCCGTCCAGCAGTACCTGGATTCGCGCTTCCCTCCCCGCAGCCGCATCCCTGCCGTAGTCCGGGGGGATGATCAGGGCCATCAAGGCATGTCTTTGGTCGACGGCCCGTTGGATGTCCCCGTATCCTGCGGAACCTCCTTGCACGGAAAAATAGGGCGAGCCGTCGAAACGAGAAATGAGTTCACGGCTTGCCGGGGTTCCGCTTTGGTCCCACACGATCAGGGGGACCCGGTCCACGTCCAGTGTCAGGGCATATCCAAACAGCAAGAGAAGCAGCATGGGAATGGCGATGCCCATGCCCAGACTGCGCGGGTCCCTAAGGATATGAAGGGACTCCTTGCGGCAAACGGCCCAAACGCGCTGAGCCTTCATCGGGGACCCCCTTGCAGGTTTGTCTCCCGCCGGTCCCTCGCCTCCACCAGCGAAACGAACACATCTTCAAGGGAAGGGGGGACCGTTTCCACCCGTTCGGGTGTCAGGCGGTGATCGCTCAACACCTGAAGGAGCCTGGGGATAACGGGTTCTCCCCGGCGGGCCGCCACGTGGAGTCCTTTCCCAAACAGCGCCACATCCTTCACTCCCGGCACGGGATCGATGAACTCCATGACTTCCTGAGGGGTGGGACAAATCACGTCGATAATGTCGTCTTCCATGTGCCGGGTCTTGAGTTCTCCGGGAGTTCCTTCGGCGATCAATTCCCCCCGGTAAATCAGGGCAAGCCGGTCACAGTATTCCGCTTCCTCCATATAATGGGTGGTGACGAATACCGTACTTCCCTGGAGCGCCAGTTCGTGAATGAAATCCCAGAAGCTGCGCCGGCTGATAGGGTCAACGCCCGAAGTCGGTTCGTCCAGAAAGACAACAGGGGGTTCATGTAATACGGCGCAACCCAAGGCCAGACGTTGCTTCCATCCACCGGCAAGGGTGGAAGTGAGGGATGTTCTCCGTTTTTCCAGATCCGCCATTCGAATGAGCCATTCCTTGCGCTCCTTGCGGCGCTCCTTGGGTATGCGGTAGATACCTCCGTAAAAATCTATGTTCTCTTCCACGGTCAGATCCTCGTAGAGGGAAAACCGTTGGCTCATGTACCCGATGTGCCGCTTGATCTGTTCGGCTTGAGTCACCATGTCGAAGCCCGCCACGCGGCCGCCTCCCGAAGTCGGCGCCAGTAGGCCGCACAGCATACGGATGGTGGTGGACTTGCCGGCGCCGTTCGGCCCCAGGAATCCGTAGATCTCGCCTTTGCGTACGCTCAGACTTATACCCTTGACCGCCGCGAAATCCCCGAATCGGCGTTCCAAGTCGCGAACGATGACGGCGTATTCTTCCACGCTTGAGTTCACTGTCGCCTCCATTGACCCTTGGGATGCTTCCCTCCCCCAATGACTAGGACACGGTCTTCTGCAGAACGGAAACGAAGACATCCTCCAGGGAGGGCTCCAGAGTCCGGATTTGGCCGACTTCCAGACCCTGTTCCGCCGGCAGTGAACGGATCTTGTCTGCAAGCGTTTCCGGCTTTAAGGCGGATACGTGAACTCGATCTCCGAACAGATTCACGGAGAGAGCCTCGGGGAGGTCCCGAATCCGGGCGGCGATCCGGCGAGCCTGCGGGGAGGCGATCTCCAGCAGGGCTCCTTCCATAAGCGTTCGAATTCCATCGGGAGTATCCACGGCCATGAGCTTTCCCTGGTGCATGAAGCCGACACGCGTGCAGCGTTCCGCCTCGTCGAGGTAGGCGGTGGAAACGAAAACGGTCATTCCTTCCTTGGCCAGGCGGTAGAGTATACGCCAGAAATCCCTCCGGGATACCGGATCCACTCCGTTGGTGGGCTCATCCAAAAAAAGAACTCTGGGGGTGTGGATCAGGGCGCACGCCAGGCCCAGCTTCTGCTTCATGCCCCCGGAGAGTTTGCCCGCCTGCCGCTTTTTGAACGGGGTGAGGTTGCTGAATGCGAGCAATTCTTCGATCCGATCGTTCCTCCCGCGGCGGGCGACGCCGTAAATGTCCGCATAGAAATGGATGTTTTCCAGCACCGTGAGATCCGGATACAGACCGAAACGTTGGCACATATACCCGATTTCCTCCTTGATAGCCTCGGCCTCTCGAACCGTATCCCTTCCCAGTATCCGGGCTTTTCCGCCGGTGGGTTCCATTAGAGCGGTGAGCAAACGCAAGGTCGTTGTCTTGCCCGCGCCGTCCGGACCCACCAAACCGAAGATTTCGCCGGGATCCACTTGAAGACTCAGATCGTCCACGGCCCGGAGGTCGCCGAAGGCTCGGGTGAGATGGTCCGTCTCAATGGCGTGCATAACCGGGTCCTTGGTCCCTATGGTCTGAATCGAGTACGATTTCGGCATCAGCCGGCATACCCGGTTTCAATTCCCAGTGTGGATTCTCGATGTCGATCTTGACGCGGTACACCAGCTTGACCCGTTCTTTTTCCGTTTGCACCTGTCGGGGGGTGAACTCGGCTTGGTCGGAAATGAAGGAAATACGGCCTTCATACCGTTTGTCGGGCCAGGTGTCCGTGCGTATCCACGCTTGTCCACCGAGTTTGACCCGGCCCAGGTCCGTTTCGTTGAAGTAGGCCCTTAACCAGACGGAATCCAAAGCTCCGATGGTCAGGATAGGGGTTCCGGCGACCACAAATTCTCCAGGTTCCACATTGTGGGAAAGCACTACTCCCGAGACGGGTGCGATGAGTGTGGCGTAGGAAAGACGTGTTTGAGTTAGAGCCAGGGTCTCTTCCGCTTGGCGCAGGCGTGCCCGGGCCAGGAGGACTTGCTCCGGGCGAAAGCCCTTTTTCTGCAAGGCCAACAGCTCCGAAGCTTCGCGCACTCTTGCCCTTGCCACTTGATAGGCGGTCCTGGAGCTTTCGGTTTCGCGGGCCGAAATGACTTGTCTGGAAAAGAGTTCCTGTTGTCTCCGCCAATCGCTTTCGGCTCGCTCCAACTCGGCTCTTGCCCGATTCAGTGCTGCTTCCGATTGAGCGATCTCCTCGGGCCGATATCCGGATTCCAGATCCGCCAATGCAGCTCGGGATGCCTCCACTTCGGCCTGCCGCAGGGCCACCTCGTGCTCCAAATCAGTGGAATCCAGCTTGGCGGCCAATTGTCCCTGTTCGACTCGCTGACCTTCCTTGACCGGACGTTCGATCACATGTCCCGGAATGCGGAAACTGATCCGGGTTTCCGTCACTTCGATGTTACCTGAGAGTCGCAGTGTTTCAACATCGTGAGGCTGGCGCCGGGAAAGCAGAAGAAGGGTGATTCCTCCAATCAAGATCAGGATAACCATCGGAAGCGCGATTGGCTTTTTCATGACGTCACCGATTGGCTGAAACCTTTCTGTGAAAAATCCCAAAGGAACCGTGAGACTGGATCACACAATAAACACGAAATCCGTCCCGAGTCCAAGAGGTTTTTGACGAAGATCCGTTGATTCGAGACGCTCTTCGCGGTTCCCTGCACGCTTGAAGGTTTTTGGTTTCCGATGCGTGACGAGATGGATCCTCATCGGGGAGCGCACCAGGATGTTTTCCCATTCTCGGTACGCGTCCGCCCTGCGTCCCCCCGATTTCCGCCTTCCTGACGACAGCTCGTTGAGAAAAGGGGGGATCAGGCCTTGTTGCGGAAGCCAGGCCGCTCCGCGCAACTCCTCATCCTGCTTCCAGTATCATTGGCGTTGGGTCGAGCATAATGCCGTATTCGACGTCTGTGCTTGATCTAGGTCAGAAAACATTTTTTTCTTGCACTGGCTCGCTTGGAGATGTTCGGTAAGAAGTATATCCGAATCGTCTAATTCCCTCGGGGAAAGGGTTTTCCATCCGCCCACCACGTTTCTTCTCGACCCCCCCCTGTTGACGGCCCCCCTTGCAAGAAGGGGATCCATACAGTATTGTAATTACAAAAAGGGCCGATTCTCTGATTTGCGAGCACGGTCCGCCGCATATCGGACCAGTGGAATTTGCGGGATATTGGTGGGGATCCCGAATCCGATATAGATCGTTCAACCCTCAACCCATCGAAAGGAGGACACCATGAATCCGCGATACACGGGAACCTTTATCGCCATAATCGTAGTGACGGGCATATTCTTATCACAGCCGGTATGGGCGAAACGCGCCATGGAATGGCGCGGCAGCGGAGGCTGGGAGTCGGGTGGCGCCTACGGCCGTATGTACAACCCCGCCACGGTGGAAACCGTTTCGGGCGAAGTGGCCGACATCCAGCAGTTTCTGCCCCGAGGAGGCATGTCGCCCGGCGTGCACCTGCAACTGAAAACGGAGGAGGAGACCATCGAGGTGCATCTCGGTCCCGCCTGGTTTATCGCCAATCAGGATGTCCAGATTCAGATGGGGGACCGGCTCGAAGTGAAGGGCTCTCGAGTTACGATCAACGATAAGCCCACTTTGATTGCGGCGGAAATCATGAAGGGGGATGAAACCCTTCTGTTGCGGGACGCCAGGGGCTTCCCGGCGTGGAGCGGTTGGAGGCGGCGTTAGCAGCCCGTTGAAGAACGCGATCTGTTGTCACGCTTTTGGCGTGGCTTCAATCCTTTGTCATTGAGACGTACGGTATGTACGCCTCAATGACGAAAGATCCGCGCGCCTTGCATCTCATCGTTTTTCACCGGCCTGCCCGCAGCGGAAACATTCCCCACCGGGGACACGAATCCGGAGTCCATTCGGGTCAGGGAGGGGTGGGACACGAATCAGTCGGTGTAATGGTGATGCTTAATGCTTTTGCCCTCCACGTACAGGATGGTGGATTCGCCCACGTTGGTGGCGAGATCCGCGATACGCTCCAGGCAGCGATCGATGATGATGAGGCTCACCGCTCTCCGGATAGCGGGTGCGTCCCTGACCATGTGATCCAGGAGATCGCGCACCAGTTCCGTGGCGAGTTTGTCCGCCACGTCGTCCCGCTTACACACCTCCCGCGCCAGAAGAGAATCTTTGTGAATGAAGGACGTGATACTATCCTGAAGCATGGAGATGGCCACATCGGCCAAAGGCGCCAGTTCCACCTTGAAGGGCAGCGGCGGGCGATCGTTCAACTCGATGGCCCGTTCCGCGATATTGACGGCGAGGTCGCCCACCCGTTCCAGGTCGGAATTCACTCGGAGGGCCGAGGTGATGAATCGCAGATCGATGGCCATAGGTTGCTTTAACGCCAGGAGACGAAGACATTGTTCATCGATCTTCATTTCCAGGCTGTTGATTTCGTCGTCCCCATCGAGTACTTCCATGGCAAGTTTGGAATCGCGCTCGAGGAGCGACTGAACCGCCTTACGCACGGCTTCTTCGGCGAGGGTCGCCATGGAAGTGATATCCATTTTCAGGTCGTTCAACAGTCTCTGCAGGTCTCTGGGCATAAGGCATCCTTGTTTCATCCAAAGAGGACGTTGAACCGCACGACGGCGTGATCCGGATCAGACAGGCTGTTGAAAAAGGGGATCTGCTGTCACGCCAACCGCGTTACGCCGCATCCTTCGTCATTTCGGCGTACTGTATGTGTATGTACTCCTCATTCCTCAGCATTCGCGCGCCTTGCATCTCATCGTTTTTGACCAGCCTGCTCGAAATGGTGTTTATCAACGGGCCGCCAAGGGTTCGACAGAGCGCGGGCACGCGCGCGGAATCCGGCATTTTACCTGCCGGTCCTGGATTAAAGCCGGAGAGAGGATTGCCTGATGCCGCGCCTGATCCATTGCCGGGATTTGCGATCCTGGCGCCTTAGGGTCAGTATAGGGAGAAATCCACCCTGATTCAACAACGAGCAGTACCATCCTTTTCCGACGGCGATGGAACGATTCCTCCGAAGAGACCCTGCAGGTCGGCCTGCCGTTCGGTAAACCGTTGGGGGGATCACTCCGGATGGAGCGCCGAACGTACCGTATTCAGGATGTATCCTCGCAGGGCCGTTTCATGGTCTCCTCTTCTCGGCCGGCAACGGATCCGCGGATTCGGAGAGTCGGTTGGATGAAGGATCAGGTATTGGGAACCTCGACTCGACCCCGGGTGCTTTAGGGAGCACTACATGGAACGTAGAACCTTCCATGAGTCGGCTCTCGGCCCAAACCTTTCCTTTCTGGGCCTGGACTAAATGCTTGACGATGGCCAGTCCTAATCCCGTGCCTCCCTGTTCCCGGGATCGTTCCCGGTCCACGCGGTAGAAGCGTTCGAAAATGCGTTCCAGGTCTTTTTGGGGGATGCCGATGCCGGAGTCCTGAATCCGGAAGTGAACCCACGAGTCTTCTTCCTGGGCGGAGCATCGGATCCGACCTCCTTCGGGAGTGTACTTCACGGCGTTGTCCATGAGGTTGGTGAATATCTGGGTCAACGCTTCCGGATCCGCGTACACATTCAAGGGTTCCGGAACGGTTTCCAGTTCCAGGGTGAGCGATTTCTCCTGGATCTGAGCCGAGAACGTCTCCGCGATTCCATTCAGGAAGGGTGCGGACTCGATATAGGAGCGCTGGAATTGAATCCGACCCGAATCCATAGCGGACAGCCGCAGGAGATCCGCGGTAAGGCTTGACAGGCGATTGGCGTGTTTGACGATGAGTTCCAGAAACCCGGTTGCTTGCTCCAAATTGTCCGGCGGATCTTCGAGCAGCGTTTCTGCATATCCACGGATGGCTGTAAGCGGGGTCCGAAGTTCGTGGGATACATTGGCCACGAAATCCTTGCGCACTTCCTCCAGCTTCTTGATCTGAGTGATGTCGTGGAATACGGCGATGCAGCCTTTGACCTGACCCGCTTGGCGGAGGGCGACGACGTTTACGTGAAAGAACTGATTCCGGTGGCTCCCCAAGGCGATTTCGAGGTCGAACGTGTCCGTGCCTTCCAATGCCTTCCGGATGGAATCGGCCACCAGGCTGTTTCGAAGAGCGGTTAAAGGCATCTGACCCTCGAACCGGCGGGTTTCGGGAAAAAAGCGTTTGAAGGCGCTGTTAACCAGTACGATTTCTCCCTGATCATTGACCACCATGACGCCTTCCAGCATTCCTCGAAACACGGAGGTCAGTTGGGCCGTTTCGGCATGCAGCTGTTCCATGGCGGTCTTGAGTTCTTGAGCCATCCGGTTCAAGGCTTGGGCCAAGGTTCCCAATTCGTCTTCGGGATAATGGAGAATACGGAACTCGAAGTCCCCCTGCGCGATGCGCTCGGCCATGTGGGTCATGCTTCTTAAAGGCAGCGTGATGTGATTCGCCAGCCAGATGCTGAAAAGCAGCAGCATGAGGAATGCGACGAAAGACGAAACATAGAGAATCCGGAGGGTGTTTGCGATGTCTTCCTCGATCTCATCCAAGGGTGCGCTTACACGTACGACAAGCCATTCCCGATCCGGGGGGTGCACTTTGCGGGCCATGTATAGAAGATCCTGTTTAACCGTGGTGCTCGAACGGCGGTGTTTCCCAAACCCGGTGTCGATGGCTTCGCGGATTTCTCTTCGGTTCGCGTGATTCTCCACAAGGGGGATTCGATCCCAGGGTACCTGGGAGTCCGCCAGGACGACCCCTCGAGCATCCACTGCGGTGAGGCGGAGGCCCAAATCACGGCCGATCCGCTGAATCACTTCCTGGAGCGCCTTATCTTCGTGTCGTTGCAGGGAAAACATATTGGCGATGAGAGCCAATTCATTCCTGAGGCGGGTTTCGAAACGTTCCGACAGGTTGACTCGCATGTAGCGGGTCGTGTACCAGGTGACGGCGCCGAGGATGACGGCGAACAGCACCATATAGGAAAGCAGGATTTTGGTGCGGAGTTTCAAGGTCATACGGATTCCCTAAAGCGGTATCCGACCCCCCAGACGGTTTCGATCCGGGAACCCTCGTTTCCCAGTTTCTGCCTGAGGCGACGGATATGAGTATCCACGGTTCGGGCGTAGCCGTCGAAATGATAATCCCACACCAAATCCAGAAGACGGTCGCGGGTCAACACTTTGCCCTTGTGCCGGACCAGAGTCAGGAGCAGATTGAACTCCGTGGCCGTGAGCGTCGCTTCTTCTTCCAGGACCCAAACCTTGTGAGAACCCGTATCGATTTTGACGGCTCCCGTTTGAATGACTTCCCGCTCCTCATCCGAGGCGTTTGCTCGTTTCAGTATGGCCCGTGCTCTCAGGATCAACTCGCGTGGACTGAAGGGCTTGACCACGTAATCATCCGCTCCCAGTTCGAGTCCCAGGACCCGATCCACTTCGTCTCCCCTGGCGGTAAGCATGATGATGGGAAGGTTCTGGGTTTTCTTTTCCCTCCGGAGCAGCTTGCATACGTCCAAACCGTCCACTTTGGGCAGCATCAGGTCCAGGATGATCAGGTCCGGTGTTCGGGATTCCACCAACCGAAGCGCAGACTCTCCGTCCGCCGCCTTGTCGGTGCGGAAACCCGCCTTTTGAAAATGATACTCCAGCAAGGACGCAATGTCTTCTTCGTCCTCGACGATCAGGATTTTTCTGGGTTCCATGATAGCGGTTCCTTGATTGGCAGGTCGTTGAAACATGCCGTCCGAGGCGTTGCATCGTTCCCCTTCCGCCCGTACGGCTCAGAAAGAGGTTCGAAATGGTACTGCGGCGTATCGTGTTCGGGCCTCAGGTCTCGGGGTTTCATTCCCCCGGATTCGTCGCTGTCCACCGCCTGCCGGCAAGCCCGTTTATCCGCGGGCCGTTTTGACGATCTTCGGAGTTCAATGCCATAAATAGTATAAGGGGATACCCTCCTATCTTTCCACCTTTCTTCTCCCGTCGTCGTGAATCCCTTCGGAACGCACAGGGTGTGTCCTCCGGAATCGATGGGCATCCGGGATCTCGATGAAACATTCCGGGGCGGTATGGTTTCCGGGCCGCTGAAAAGCGCGATCTACCATCACGCCGTAGGCGTGGCTTGGATCTCATTGCTTTTCAGCACCCTGCCCGCAAACGTGTTTATCAAGGGGCTGTTACGGGTGTGTGATGGCGCGGTGACAAATTCTTTACAGAGAATGGCGCGGCGCGCTTTAACTCGCCGCATTTCAGTGGTTTGATCATACAGTTATTTCTGACGCGGGAGGCTGAATCTCAGGAACGGGGTATGTGCCTGGTTTCGGGGGGAGTCGAACCGAGATCGGGGGTCTTCTCTTGAGGCAGCAACACCGTAAATGTGCTTCCTTTACCGTAGGTGCTTTGCACGCTAATGGATCCGCCAAGGACCTCTACAAGCCCCTTGACAATGGGAAGCCCTAACCCTGTCCCTGTTATGTATCTCGTCTTCTCATCCTTGACTCTGTAAAATTTGTCGAATATTTTTGGAAGATGTCTTTCCTCCATGCCGAAGCCATTGTCCTGGACATCGACACGAACCATATTTCCTGCCAAACCTACAATAATTTTTATCTCTCCTCCATCCTGCGTATAATTGATTGCGTTGGCAATCAGGTTCCCGAATATACTTTCGAGCGCCAGCGGATCGGCATTTACATAGGGATTACAATCCTGGGTTATATGCAGCGACAGAAGCTGTCGCCTGGCGGAGGCCCTGGCGCTCAAGAAGTCTATAATGTTCTTCAGCAGTGCTGCAACCTGGACACGCCTGGGCTCCGAACAGATAGCCCCTGCTTCGATTCGGGATAGGTCGAGAAGATCACCTATGAGCGATATCAACCCTTGCGTTTTCTCCTTGGCGCGAATCAGAACATGCTGTTCTCTATTGGACTCGTCCTTTCCCATGTCCCTGAGCACCAGGGCCAGTTGTTCGTGTATTGTGGAAAGAGGGGAACGCAATTCATGGGAGACCTTCGCGACGAACTCGGATTTGAGACGCTCCAACACTTTCATAGTGGTGATGTCCACGACGATCAGGACGGCTCCCAAGCATTCATTGTCTTCTCCCAACACGGCTCTTCCTCGGACCAAAATAAACTTCTCATTGGGAAGAGCCATTTCATAAGCCGGCATATCTTCCGGACTGGTGCGTTTTCCCTGAGATATCTCGGTAACCAGGTTGCAGAAGCCCTCGTCCGCTACATACGAGCCGACGTGCTGCCCGGGCATCTGGGAGGGATCCAGTCCCATATGCCAGAGGAACGCCGGATTCATGAATACTACATGACCTTGAACGTTGGTGACCACCACTCCGTTGGGAAGCGCCTCGATAATGGTCCGAATCCGGCTCTTTTCCATATCCAGATCGGCCAGGGTCTTTTTCCGTTCTTCCTCCAGTTTCCGGGCGTCCCATCGCAGTCTGAGCTTCTCCTGAGCGCGTTGGACGACGATGCGAAGCTGATCCGGTTCGAAAGGTTTGGGAATAAAGTCGTAAGCCCCTTGTTTCATGGCCTCGATGGCCGTTTCCACCGTCGCGTACCCCGTGATGACGATGGTGAGGATTTCCTTGTCTACGGCCTGGATTTCCCGCAGGACATCCATCCCATCCATGCCGGGCATCTTCAGATCCAGAAGGGCTATGGCCACGCGCTCCCGGGCCAGAAGGCTCAAGGCGGCTTCGCCCTGATCCGCCTTAAACACTTTGCATCCCATGCGTATCAGGATGCGCTCACATCCATCTCGGATATCCGCCTCATCATCCACCACCAGCACCGGGATGAAGTCTTGGTCTGCGTATAGCGCTACCGATTCCGGTTTCATCGATTTAATCAGTGCTTTCCTGCACACAGCTCAATGGTGAATGTGGTTCCTTCCCCGACCGCCGATCGGACACCGATTCTCCCACCATGGTTTTCGATGATGCCGTATACCAGACTCAGTCCGAGTCCCGTCCCCTTGCCCGCCTCCTTGGTCGTGAAGAAGGGCTCGAAAATGTGGGGCAGAACCTGATCCGCTATGCCCGGTCCCGTATCGGTTATGGCAATGCAGACTCGATCCGCTTCGGGGGCCAGGAAGGTCTCGACAGTGAGTTTCCCCTTTCCTTCCATAGCCTCCGCCGCGTTCAGAATAATGTTCATGAATACATGGTTGATCTGCTGGGCATCGCTGGCTACCCACGGAAGCGAAGGAGACAGCCTTTTCTCCACCGTAATGTTTTGAAAAAGCGCTTGGTTTTCCAAAAGAAAGAGGGTCCTGGAAAGCGCCGAATTGATATCCAACGGGCGTCTTTCCTGGCGTGTTTGTCTGGCGAACTCGAGAAGTTCTTTGACGATGTCCCGGCAGCGTTCGGCATCCCGGAGAATTCTCTGCAAGTCTTCCCGTGCTCTGTCCTCTAACTCGTATTCCTCCATAACGAGTTTCGCGAAAAGTGCGATTCCACCCAAGGGGTTGTTGATCTGGTGAGCCACACCGGCGGCGAGTTTTCCGAGGGAACTCATTTTTTCAGCCTGGAGAAGTTGCACTTGCGCCTTTTCCAGGTCCTTCTTCATGCGCAGCGTTTCCCGCAAATCGTGGAAAAAGCCGATGGTCGCCACTTCCCGGTCGCCGCTGTAGACAATGGCTGCGTTGAGACTGATGGGAATAAGTTCTCCGCTCTTGCTTCTCAGGTCCACGTGGTAGGATTTGAGCTTTCCGGCGCTCCCGAATTCTTCGCTCCGGAGCATGCGCATGACCTTGCGGGCGCCGTCATTCGGATACAGCTCGCGAATATCCAGCCGATTCAACGCCTCCACCATGCCGTATCCGGTGATCTGGACCGCGGCGTCGTTGAATATGATAATATGTCCTTTCATGTCCGCGGCAATGACCGCATCTACGGCGCTGTGGATCAGGTTTCGCAGGAAGGCGTTGGATCTCTGCAGAAACCGCACTTTGGGGGAGTCCGCCGAAGAAGAGACCACCAAATCCCACCAGTAGGCATAGGGTTCTTCTTGCAGGGCTTCGGGTTCTTCCAGGGAAGGGAGGTCAAAGTCGAGAATTACGAGCGCCTCGATGGCGCCCTTCTTCTCCATGGGGTAGCAGTAGAGACAGGAAACATCTCCCGACTCCCGAATGGAACCCAGACCGTGCTTCAGCGTGGGTTTACCCGTGCGAAGGACATCTTCGGCCGGGCAATGCCTGCACGGATCCGGGAGATTATGGAACGCCTCATGACATAACCTGCCCACCACCTCTTCTTGAGAGTCGAGGCCGGCATTCCGACTCGAAGCCAGGATACGCCGTTCGGGGGAAATCACCAGGATTTTTCGGTGAAAGGCCTCCACCGCATTTTGAAGATATTCCTGGGGAGTAGGTAACCTCATGGATACTCCGTGACCAGCCGGTGCACAAGACATGGTCCCGAGCGCATGAGCGCACCTCATGACTTGAAGTCCGCGCGCCCTGCGTTGCGTTGCGTCACAAAACCCTCCCGGCGCCCCCTGCCTCGAACGAGCCGCCGGGAGAAAGGGGTTTCCGTCACCGCGCCGAAACGGAAAAAGGATCGGCCGGCAAGCGCTAAGGGAGTTTGAGCAGTCGCTTGATGCTTCCCACAATCTGTTCCGCAGTAGCCGGTTTCGCGATATAATCATCGGCTTCCGTGGTCATCCCGTCGTGATGAGAGTAGCGCGTGGAGGTCACATGTTCGGCCACGGCGGTAAGAAGAACTACCGGGATGCCGGCGTAGCGCTTATCCGCTTTGAGTTCCGCGCATGCCTGATAGCCGTCCTTTTCCGGCATCATTACGTCCATGACGATGGCGTCCGGGGGATTCTCGGCCACCTTCGCGATGGCTTCCGAGCCGTCATAGGCCACATCCACGGTGAATCCTTCTCGTTGGAGGTGTTCTTTAACTATGGATGCGAAATCGGGCTCATCGTCCACTACAAGTATGGTCTTGTTTACTGACATGTCGTATTTCCTCCGGTTGATCTCATCCTGGTTGAATACAAAGTGGATTGGCTCCTTGTACGCCGGCACAACACGAACGTCATGGTTTTACCTCTATACCTTATGATACACCCCAGTGGGTATGGGTGTCAAAGTATGGCCTGGAGACGCAAGTTTCCTTCATACATCAGGCAACCTCAGGTCTGGGGTAAAGTCCTGCCTGTTCGACGATTTCAGGCACCTTTTCCTCCCATTCGATGGCCATGATATGGAATCCGCGTATCCCATCGACTTCACGCAAACGCTGTATGGATTCCACGCAGATCTTGATCCCTTCTTCAGACTGTCTTTCTTTGGGTACGCCCGACAGGCGCTTGATCAGTTCGTCCGGGACATCCATGCCCGGCACGCGGGTTTTCATGTATCGGGCCATACCCACGGATTTGAGCGGAGTGAGGCCCGCCAGAATGAAGACCTTTTCGTGGAGTCCCCGATCTCGGGCCTGCTTCATCCAGAGTTCGAATTTATCCAGGTTGTAAACACACTGAGTCTGAATGAATTCGGCGCCGGCCGCGATCTTCTTGGCGAGACGAGGCACCCGTATCGAAAAAGGATCCGCAAAAGGGTTTTCCGCCGCTCCCACAAACATCTTGGGGGGGCGTTCAATGTCCGCGCCTCCCAGAAACCTGCCCTCGTCGCGCATATGCCGCACGGTTTGGACGAGTTGCATGGAGTCCATGTCGTAGACGTTCTGTCCCTGAGGGCAGTCCCCGAATATCTGATGGTCCCCCGAGAGGCAGAGGATGTTGTGAATGTCAAAAGAAGCCGCACCGAGGATGTCGCTCTGAATGGCGATCCGGTTTCTGTCCCGTGTAACCATCTGAAGAACCGGTTCCATCCCCATGAGTTTCAAGTGGATGCAGGAAGCGAGACTGCACAAACGGGTGACCGAGGTCTGGTTGTCCGTAACATTGATGGCATCCACGTGATCTTTGATCTTGAGGGCTTTCGATCGAATGACCTCGGGATCACTCCCTCTCGGAGGCCCACATTCCGAGGTAACGGCCAGGTGTCCGGCGGAAAGTGTTCTTTCCAGCTTGCTGGGGGTCTTCGGGATCATAGCTGCACATCCTCCCTGACCACTTTGCGGGGTCCGCCGGCTCTGTCGGTGGACCAGTCCTTCATGGGAACGAGTTCCTCGTAGAGATCGAATTTCCCCAAGGCCGTCAGACGATCTATGATAAGTTGCCAGGCGCAATCCAATTCCTTGTTGATTTCGCACTTGCCGTTGGTGGATCCGCCGCACGGGCCGTTCAGAAGCCGCTTGGCGCACCGGGATATGGGGCAGATGCCTCCTGTTTTTGCCAGAATGCACCGGCCGCAGGACTGGCATCTTTCGGTCCAAAAGCCTCTTCGCTCCGTAACCCCCATAAAACACGTGTTCACCCCGGGATAAACGGGGGTGGACGTATACTTTTCCGCCATGAACTGGACCCCCACGCCGCACGCGAGGGAAACCACGGCATCGTATTCTCCGATGACGTCACGGAGTTCTTCCAGGAATTCGTGGTCACATTGTCGTTCCAGATTGGCTTCGTCAATTCGGACATTCCTGCCTTGATTCAGGAAGTACAGGCGCAACGCGGACGCGAGAACTCCGACTTCCTTCATTCCGCCGGCTTCGCACACGGTAACGCATTCCTTGCATCCGACCAGCAGAACCTTGCTATGTTCCCGGATGGTCTCGATGATCTCCGAAATAGGTTTCTTCTCGGCGACAATCATGCTCGTTGTCCTCTTTTCCCGGAAGTCTACACTGCGATTTTTATCGCGGCTGTTGTTATGGGGTTAGGTCCCAGCTTTCGGATCCGCTCCGTCATCTCTTCCGCGATCTGGGCGAACCGAGGCGCTTCCCCGGAGGAGAGGTTATACATCTGAACGCGTTCCCCTCCGGTGCCGACCGTCTCCAGAATTACCCGGGCTTGCTCCACACGCTTGCGGGCTCTCAAATTCCCGCTCGTGAAATGACAGTCTCCTTCAATGCATCCCACAAGATAAACGCCGTCCACGCCCTTTTCGAACGCGTGCAGAATGTGGAGAATGTCCACCTTGCCGGTGCAAGGGACTCGTAGAATTCGTATGTTGGGTGGGTACTGGAGTCTCATGGAACCTGCCAGGTCCGCAGCGTTGTACCCTCAGAAATTGCAGCAAAACGCCAAAATCGTGGGTTCAAATGGTTTGTTCATGCAACATCCTCCAGTAAGGCGTCCACCTCACGTAAAATCTGTACGTCTTCGTACCAGTCGAGTTCAATGGCTTTGGCGGGGCATTCCGCGGCGCAAATACCGCAGCCGCGGCAAAGGGCCCGGTCAATTTCGCTGGCTCCTTCGCGGTTGATCCTGGGCACGCCGCGGGGGCAGGCTCGCAGGCATATGAGGCAGGCGGCGCAGCGCTCTTCAGTCACACGCGCCGTTACCGCGGAAAGCGTCAGGAAGTCCTGGGACAACAGCGTCATGGCGCGCGATGCCGAAGCAAGGGCTTGGGCTATGGCTTCGGAAACCAGTTTCGGACTATGGGCCGTTCCACATACAAACACCCCCTCGGCGGCCATGTCGACAGGCCGAAGTTTCACGTGAGCCTCCAGGAAGAACCCTTCGGCGTTACGCGCCAGTTTCATGATGGAAGCGAGTTCCGCCGTATCCTCCGCTTCGACTCCCGCACTCAGGACCAGTACGTCGGCGCACGCCCGCAAAGGCCGATTCAATACGTGATCCGTGAAGGCGACCATCACACCCTCGGGCGTGGATTCCACCACGGGTGGAACTTCCGGTTCGAACCGGTGGAAGATCACTCCGAGCTTTCTGGCCTCTGTGTAGTATTCCTCCATCACTCCGTAGGTTCGGATGTCCCGGTACAGGATCCGAACTTCGGTTTGGGGATTCAGTTTCTTGATATGGAGGGCGTTCTTGACGGCCGTTTGGCAGCACACTCTCGAACAGTTGGGATTCGTTTCGTTGCGTGAACCCACGCACTGAATCATCACGACGTTTTTCAGACGGTCTGCGCCTTCCCGTTCCAGACGGTCCGCCATTTGGAGCTGAGTGACGATCCTCGGATCTTGGCCGTACCCGTATTCCACGGGTCGGTATTCTTTGGCGCCGGTGGCTATAACGGCGACCCCGTGCTCGATCTTACGCTCATACATACCCGGCCCCACCAGCACCTCCGTGGTGAAATTCCCTTTGAATCCGGAAAAGCCCACGATGAGGGATCCGGTGAGCACCTGGATGCGTGGGTTTGCGGTGACTCCTTGGATCAAGTGGTCCACATAGGCCCGTACGTCATATCCGTCGATGGTGGCGTGCAGTTTCCCGGCCAGGCCCCCGAGCCGCGATTCCTTCTCGATCAGGACCACCTCGAATCCCTGGTCCGCAATGCTCATCGCCGCGTTCATTCCGGCCACACCACCGCCGACGACCAGCGCCCGCTTATTGACGGTGATCTTCTTTTCGTTGAGTGGGACGAGAACAGAGGCGCGAGCCACGGACATGCGGACCAACTCCTTGGCCTTCTCGGTCGCTTCTTGCGGCCTCTCCGAGTGGATCCATGAATCCTGGTTCCGTATGTTGGCCATGTCGAAAAGATACCGGTTAAGCCCACAGGCTTCTAGAGTGTCCATGAAAATAGCCTCGTGGGTTTTGGGACTGCATGAAGCCACTACCACTCGATTCAAACGATGCTCCGCGATGAGCTGTTTCATCTGTTCCTGGGAATCCTGGGAACACGTAAACAGATTTTGGCCGCTGTAAACGACGTTGGGAAGCGTGGCGGCATATCGCTGGAGTTCCGGGACGTCGATGACGCCTGCGATGTTCACTCCGCAATTACAAACAAAGACGCCGATACGGGGAGTCAGACCCGTGACGTCCAATTCGGGTGGTTTGGCAACCTGCTTGATGCATGCGCCCCGGGATTCCGACAACAGGATTCCGGCGGCGCAGGAAGCCGCGCTCGCCTCGATGACCGAACTGGGAATATCCTTGGGGCCTTGGAACACACCGCACGCAAAGACACCGGGTCGGGAAGTCTCCACGGGGGCGAAGGGGGACCCGTCCACAAAATGGTACTTGTTCAGCGCGACACCCAAACGCTCGGCCGTTTCCACCGTGGCCCCGGATATTTGAAGTCCCACGGAGAGTACAATCATGTCAAATTCTTCTCCGTAGAAGGCTCCCGAATCATCCACATATTCCACCCCCAGGCTTCCCGTGGCCGGGATCTCCTGGATGGTGTGGATTCTGGCCTTGACGAAACGGACGCCCGCTTTGTCCCTGGCCCGAAGATAGTACTTCTCATAATCTTTTCCGAAACTTCGAATATCCATATTGAAGATAGCACAATCGAGGTCTCCGTGCGCGTGTTCCTTCGCAATCATGGCCTCTTTGACGGCATACATGCAACACACGGCGGAGCAATAACCGTTCTTGCAGCGATTTACATCCCGAGACCCGACGCATTGCAGCCATGCGATCTTCTTCGGCTCCTTTCCATCCGAGGGACGCACCAGATGCCCCATGGTCGGACCGGACGCGCTCAAAAGCCTTTCAAACTCCAGACTCGTAACCACGTCCGCGTTGCCGCGATAATGATAGAAATCCTCGAGAGGGGACGGATCAAACGCCTCGCCGCCGGGGCACAAAATGACGGACCCCACCCGCACATCGCGTTCCACGGCGGGTTGCTCGTGGACTACCGCTCCGGCCAGGCACGCCTCCACGCATTGGTAACATTCGGAGCAGATTCCGCAGTTGAGGCACCGCCGGGCTTCTCGGACAATCGCTTCTTCCGTGAGCGTTTGCTGCACTTCCCGGAAATTTCCCCGCCGTTTTTCCGGCTCGATGCGCGGGATACGGACGCGGGGGGAAGCATCGTAGGCATCCTGCGGGACATCCTCGACGGCTTTCCATTCCTTTTCTCTTCCCTCCCGCAGATTCAACCCTTGAAGGAACCGATCTATGGACCGGGCGGCTTCCTTACCGGCTGCGATGGCTTCCACTACGGTGGCGGGTCCCGTCACCGCGTCGCCGCCGGCGAAAATGTCCGGATCGGAAGTTTGGAGAGTCAGGGGATCCACCTGCATGGCGCCCCAATTCGTCAACGTGCACGCACATTCGGGAGTGAGACACGCCCAGTCCGTTTCCTGGCCGATGGCGGGAACCACGGCATCCACGGGGATCGTGAACTCGGATCCCGGAATGGGGATCGGCTTTCTCCGTCCGCCGGCATCCGGTTCGCCCAACTCCATCCGGATGACCTCGAGGGCTGTTACGCGGCCGTCCTCGCCCAGAATACGAACGGGTTGCAATAAAGTCCGAACGGGAATTCCTTCCTCTTCGCACTCTTCGATTTCTTCCGGGTTGGCGGGCATTTCGTCACGGGATCTGCGGTACACGACGAACGCCTCCTCGGATCCCATCCGTCGGGCGGTGCGCACCACGTCCATGGCCACGTTGCCGCCTCCGATGACGGCCACTCGTTTCCCCAAAAAGACGGGTTTTCCCAGATTGGCGTTCCGCAAGTATTCCAGTCCGGGCACAACGCCTGCCAGCGTCTCGCCTTCCAGACCCAGATCCTTGCATTCGTGGGAGCCGACGGCCACGAAGAAGGCGTTGTATCCTTGGCGGCGAAGCTCGGCTATGGTTATGTCCCGGCCGATTCGGACACCCGTTCGGATGTCCACCCCCATGTCGCGGATGATCCGGATTTCCGCTTCGATAATATCCCTGGGAAGCCGATACTCCGGTATTCCGGCAACGAGCATGCCTCCTGCAACCGGAAGTTGCTCGAACACGGTCACCGGGTAGCCTTCCCTGGCCAGGAAATAGGCGCAACTCAGACCCGCCGGACCCGAACCGATTACGGCGGCTTTTTTCGCCTTCGCTTCCTTACACGCAGGAACGTATCGTGTGGCTTCTTTCAGATCCAAATCGGCGATGAACCGCTTAATGGGATTGATGGCCACGGGTTCGTCCAGATCTCCCCGTTTGCAGGTGGATTCACAGGGATGATGGCAGACACGCCCGCAAACCGCGGGGAACGGGTTTTCTTCCTTGATGAGTTTCAATGCTTCCCGGAATTTGCCTTGAGCGGCCAAGGCCACGTATCCCTGCACGGAAATGTGGGCGGGGCAGGCGGCCTTGCAGGGGGACGTTCCCCTCTTCTCTATGGTGAAGGCTCCGGGAATGGCCTGTGCGTATCGCTTGAAAACGGCCTTATGAGAAATCAAGCCTTCATCGTATTCGCTCAGGACTTCGACGGGGCAGACTTTGGCGCACTCTCCGCAACCGGTGCACTTGGAGAGGTCCACATAACGGGGGGATTGCCGGATTCGAGCGGTGAAATTACCCGGTTGTCCTTCCAGTCCTAAGAATTCAGTTCCCGTCAAGAGTTCGATATTGCGGTGCCGGCCGACCTCGACCAGTTTGGGAGAGATGATTCACATGGCGCAATCATTGGTCGGGAACGTCTTGTCCAGTTGCGACATCAGGCCGCCTATGGCGGAGGATCGCTCCACGAGATACACATAGAAGCCTGAGTTCGCCAGATCCAGCGCGGACTGCATGCCGGCGATTCCTCCCCCCGCCACCATTACGGATCCCGAGGGGCGGACTTCGACTGTGCCGAGGCCCGGACTCGAGATGGTCTCGCTTGTACCCTGCATACCCTTACCCCCAATTCCGTTCCAGGATATCCGAGAGCCTGTCTTCCCAACCCATGGTGGAAAGCAGCACCCCTTTAAAGCCTTCGCGCTTTACGGCGGCTACGGTTTCCCCGGCGATTCGAATACATTCCGCTACCCGATCGGGAGCTTCCTGAATGCGGTCGATCAAGGCGCCGGGAATATGGATATGACTCAGGTGCTGGTTCATGTATCGGGCCATACCCGCGGATTTGAGCAGGACTACCGTGGGAATGATGTTCAGTCGGCGGTGATCCACGCGTTTGAGAAAGGGTTCAATGGAAGAGACATCAAAAAGCGGTGGTATGACGAAGAAACGCACTCCGGCTTCTATGCGATGATCCATTTCCCGGAGTTCGGAGTCCAGCGCCGCGCCTTGGGCCCCGGCATTGACTGTGGATCCCACCAGGAATGTAGGTGTTCCCGCAAGTTCGATGCCGGCCATGTCCCGTCCGGATTGCAGGCTTTGGATACCTCGAAGCAGTTCCAGAACCTGCACGTCGTTAACCGCTTTCGCCTGGTGATGATCGCCGAAGCTCGGGTCTTCGCCGGTGACCGCCATGACGGTGGAGATGCCGCATGCATAAGCGGCGAGCAGGTCCGCCTGAAGTGCGATTCGGTTTCGATCGCGACAGCAGACCTGCAGTACGGCGTCCATCCCTTTTGCCTGCAGGATCATGGCGCCGCCCAGGGAACTCATGCGCATGACCGCATTGCTCATTTCGGGGACGACAAAGGCGTCTACGGCGCCCTTGACCCGGGAAGCCGAGGACACCATTCTGGAGACATCCACTCCTTTGGGGGGTTGTGCTTCCGCGAGAACGACGAATTTCCCGGCCTCAAGTTTACTTTGCATACGCATGGGCGCATCTCCTGAATAATTGACTGTCCGGAAATAATTTCTTCTATACTATACTTTCAATTCGTCGGCAACCCGGAAAGGGTCTTCGTTCCTTTCCCGCTTCGGTGCGGCCCCTGGATGGATTCCGGAAAATCGGATCCCCAGGCGGCGCACGTAAAACGCAAAGGCATTCGAACGTGTGCTTCGACTTTTGAGGATAAAGACGGCGGGCGAATCCCGAGGAATGAAGCGTACCTACAGTATGCCGCAATGACGGAGGATGAAGCCTGTAATGCACGCACGCCGGAGACGGGGCCGTCCGCCGCGGACGATGGGAAGGGCGACGGCGGCGCTGCGTGGCGCCGCCGTCCGACTGGAAAACGAAACAAACGGACAGGGTGGTTCCGTGACCCGTCTCTCGGGATCCCGGACCCCTTATTTCATGGCGGTTCGGGCGCGGAGAGTCTCCGCCATTTCCTTGATCTCGGTCAAGTCTCGAGTCATTTCGCTCCACCCATACCACAAGGCGTAATCCGGGTTGGCATGGAAGGTTCCCTGGAAGGTCCGCATACGGTGCTTCAGAAACATGACGAAGAGCCGCTGCTCAATCACCGTAGGGGCATCGTGAAAAGCGAGTAGATCCGGAAATGCGTAAGCGTACGTTTCCGGCTTCTTCAGCGTACCGTCCTGATACAGCCCGGCCACGACGCGGATGGCTTCCGCCATGAGACGATCCGCTTCCTGGATCATCCGATCCCCTTTTTCCAGTTCCGCCCGTGCGAAGTTCATGGAATGACACTGGTTGCAAACCGCAAGCATCTTGTTTCGTTCCTGCTGCCAGTCTTCCTGGGTCAATCGGGCCAAGTCCGCGGCTTTGACCACATCCAGGCGAGGCGTGGGGTTCCCCTTGGGGTCCAACACCCCCAAAGCCTGGAGGATGATGGCTCGATCCGCCGCCCATTGCTTGTCCGCCGGCATGGGGAGTCTCACCGCCAGAAATCCCCAGGCGGTGCGTACCGCATGATTACCCTGGTTCATATGGCAGGTCTGGCAGGTGGGTGCGGCCACGGCTTCGGGGAGAATGTTCTTTTGCTTCAGGAGATACCGAACTCCGTGCTTGGACGATGAGTACATTTCCCACTGGGGATGATCGAATCCCATGTGACAGGTTTGGCAAGCCTGGGGCTGCCGGGCCTCTTGAGCCGAGAACAGATGGCGCGTATGACAGGCATCGCAGGATCCCACCCCGAATCCCGCTCCGCCGGCGGCCAATTCCTTCATTTCCGCCTCGGACTTGATTCCGATCTTATGGCAACCGCCGCATCCCTTCATGCCCTCGGTCAGGGTCATGGGTTGCCAGTGGGCCGTGGGCATGGCTTTCATGGCGGCCCACGCCAGGGCGTGTTTGCCGGCTTTGAACTGGGTGACCTGAGGTTCGTGGCAGGCCTCGCACGTTTCCGGGGTGGCGAGACGAGCTTCCGCCACGTCGTCCGCGGACTTGTGCTTATCCCCGTGACACACGGCGCAATCCACGTCGTTCTTGCTGTGGTGGCTTAAACCCCAGTCCGTAACGATCTGGGGCGTAATCCGCTTATGGCATTCCACACAGGTTTCCGAGCCCACCACGGCGCCTGCCGCTGCAACCATGCAGAGAACCGCAAACAACCACACGCACCCTTTCCATTTCATACGTTCCCCCTTGGTTTGTGGTTCTTTCTTCCAGTTCACCACATACGGCAACCCCATCGGAAGCAGGACGGACGGGAACAGCCGAAACTCTTTCTCATTTAAACCGTGCATGGGGTTCCTGTCAAGAATATCCGGATCCTTGTGAGTGCGCCGTGGGAGGGTTGCTTGCGGAGAACCTTCGAAGGAGGTCGGGACGCGGAAACGCATCGCCGGATTCGAAAAGCTCGGGAAGGGTTTGGATCTTTTGGGGACGACGGATCTTCTCACGGAGATCGGGAGGAACATGGGAAGAATGTAATCCTGATTCCCGCCGGCTCACACAGGCCCACGTGAACGGTGAGCCTGGATGGGCGCGGACATCGAAGACATGGGGTTTACGAGGCTTTCGAGTGCTTACGGAGGATCTCCCCGTTCCGGGCGATGACGACCTCTTCCATGGGGATGTTCTTTCCGGCCATCTCCATGCCCTTGTGCACGATTCGCGGAAGGGCGGAACAGCAGGGGACTTCCATATCCACGACGGTCACTTTCCGGATTTCGGCGGCGGCGAATATGTCGGCGAATCGTTGCACGTACTCATTGATATCGTCGAACTTGGGGCAACCCAGGAGCACCGTTTTGCCCTCCAGGAAATCCTGGTGAAATCGAGGGTGCGCCACGGGCGCACAGTCCGCGGCCACCAGGAGATGAGCCCCCTTGAGGAAAGGAGCCGTTGGGGGAACCAGGCGTATCTGGACCGGCCAATGCGTCAGTGCGGAGACTCCGGACACGCCGGCCTCGGGGGATGGGGTTCGCTCCGGCGGTCCGGGAGTTCGAAACAGGGAAACCGCGGCGGAAGGACACCCTGCAGGAATCGCCGAAGGACGGCTGGACTCCGATTCCTCCTTTCGTTTCAGGTAGTCCTCCACGGCCTCCTCATCGAATTCGTCCGCTTCCCGTTCAATGATCTTGAGGGCGCCGGTGGGGCATTCCCCCAAACAGGCTCCCAGACCGTCGCAATACTTCTCCGCAACGAGCCGAGCCTTGCCGTCATGAATTTCGATGGCGCCTTCCGCGCAGGAGGGCACGCAGTTTCCGCAGCCGTCGCATAATTCGTCGTCAATTTCTATGATTTTCCGTTTTACGTTCATGGAATTCTCCTCTAACAGCCCCAAGTTATTCGGAGACGGCGCCCGTTCCACCGGATTCGAAACCGAGAACTCTTTGGGCCAGTTCCTTTCCACTTTGGGTCAGGAAGGCCTTGGCAAGCAAACGTTCGATTCGGTCGGGCGAGAGGGGTTGCTCTTTGTGCTCCTCTTCCAGGTTGGTGATGAGATCCGCGTCGTACACGGTCTTGAAGTTCACCGTTTCCTCGGGTCGAGGAGCGTGATGGTGGCCGATGATGTCACACACTTCATCGATGAGCGGCGCCGCCGCCCCCAGCTCGGTGAGCAATTTCCTGGCAATGGGCGGCCCTTCCTCATGCTGGTATCGGGGCGCGGTGCTCTGATACTTGCGCTCCGCCTCCGGGATGCCGATATCGTGCAGATAAGCCGCACAAAGGATCACGGCCGGATTGGCTTTCTCTTTGCGGCCGATTTCTTCCGCGTATCGGGCCACACGGCCGGCGTGACCGATGCGCTTGAAGTCCCGTTTGAAGTACCGCTTCATTTCCACGGCCACCCGGTCTTTGAGGAGGTCTTCCCGGCCGGCCAATACCTCGGGAGGAAGGTCGCCGATACATTGTTCCGCATATTTGCAGTATGCGGCGCAACCGAAGTCCATCCTGGGATTCACCATGCGTTCCCCGCAGTTCCGGCATTTCCGGGAAGGTTCGTCCTTGAAGAACTCGACTTCGTACCCGCACTTGGGGCACTTGGCCTCGTAGATGGCTCCGGGCTTCCAGTATTGCGTTTCCTGTCCTGGGCATTTCATGGAGGAACTCCTGTTGCAGCCGTTTAGGTTCGGATCGAACCGGTGGGGGGGGACGGAATGAACCCTTCGCCCCCCGACGGGTCCAGTTTATCCCAGGATGGCCTTCAGGTCATCCTCAGGGGTGGTGACAGGCATGATGTTGAAGTTTTTTACCAGGACGTCCAGCACGTCGGGAGTGACGAAAGCCGGAAGCGAGGGTCCCAAGCGGATGTCCCGGATCCCTAAATGAAGCAGGGTCAGCAGGATGGCCACGGCTTTTTGCTCATACCAGGACAGGATCATGGACAGGGGCAGGTCGTTGACGCCGCAGTTGAAAGCACCGGCCAGGGCCACGGCGATTTGGATGGCTGAGTAGGCATCGTTGCACTGCCCGATATCCAGGAGTCGGGGGATTCCGCCGATGGTCCCCAAGTCCTTGTCGAAGAAGCGAAACTTCCCGCACGCAAGGGTCAATACCACGCTATCCTGGGGTACCTGTTCCACGAAACGGGTATAGTAATTGCGGCCCGGTTTGGCGCCGTCGCAGCCCGCCACCAGGAAGAAGTGTTTAATGGCGCCGCTCTTGACGGCGTCAATGACCTTGTCCGCCACACTCATCACGGCGTTCCGCCCGAAACCGCAGAGAACCTCTTTCCCCGGCGCGTCCTCGACGAAACCCGGAAGTTCCAGGGCCTTTTGAATGACGGACGAGAAGTCGCGGTTCGAAATGTGCGGTACTTCCGGCCATCCCACCAGCCCGGAAGTGAATATGTGGTCCTTATAAGAGCCTTGCGGCTTCTGGATGCAGTTGGTAGTCATCAAAACGGCTCCCGGAAAATCTCCGAATTCGCGGATTTGATTCTGCCAGGCCGTTCCGAAGTGGCCGTAGAAATGGTCATACTTCTTGAGTTCGGGGTAAGCGTGAGTGGGGAGCATTTCACCATGGGTATACACATAGATGCCCTTACCCTGCGACTGCTTGAGTATTTCTTCCAGGTCTTTCAGGTCATGCCCGGACACCAGGATGGCCTTGCCTTTCTTGTGTCCCAGAGGCACGGGAGTAGGCGCCGGGTGTCCGTATGTCCCCGTGTTCCCGGCGTCCAGAAGTTCCATGGCCCGCAGATTCACTTCTCCGGCCTTGAGTGTCAGTCCGATCCAATCGTCCAGGGTCAGGTTCGGGTTCTGAGTGGCCGCAAGTCCTTCATGGATGAAGCTGTAAACTTTTTCGTCCTCCCGCCCGAGGATCTGAGCATGATCCGCATACGCCGAGATCCCCTTGATCCCATACGTGGTGGTCTGTTGGAGGGAGTGAATGTTCGCGTCGATATCGGGGTCGGACTTGACTCCCAGACTTTCTCCCTGGCGGATCAAACCGGCCGTCGTGGTCTCGGGGGCGAAGGTCGCCGCCGCGTTTGCGAAATCCGCTCGGCCTCCCGCGGACTTGATTCGGGACCGAAGGTTTTCCCTGAGTTCGACGGCCCGGTGGATTAAGGGAGGAAAACGCTCCGGGTCGAAATTCACATTGGTCAGTGTGGAAAAGCATGCCTCGCATGTGAACCGGTTGACTTCCGCGTCGCTCACTCCTGCCTTGCGGCCTTCCACCGCCACTTGAGACAAACCCTTGAGTGCGTGCAACAGAGTGTCCTGCAGCGTCGCCACCTCGTGAGTCTTTCCACACACTCCGATCTGAGTGCATCCCTGACCTTTCGCCGTCTGTTCGCACTGGTAACAAAACATGATGGACCTCCTTTGGGTTAATGCATCAAATGGGTGAAACTTGGACGTCTATAACGAGTCGTATTCCGGCCTTCTTTAAGAACCAAGGTATCGTGGATTTCCTTGAAACGATTTGATCTAGGTCAAGCGATTGCACATTATTTTAGAATCCTTTCCGAACGAACTCCAAGCCGACCCCGGCCAGGATTTCCCCAAACCGTTGTCCCTGGGTGCAATGGCGCATGTACACATCCAGACAACGATCCAGAAGATCGGGAACCTCGTGGCGCCCGTAGATGGTTTCGAGAGGCGTCCCCAGTTGGGGATGCCGCCCCAGTTTTCCACCCAACAGGATCCGGAATCCTGTTTTCCCCGAATCCAGTGTTCCCGAAGGACATACGCGGACGCATTGCCCGCAACCCAGGCACAGGTCCGAGAGCAGGGATGGACGCGACACGGTTTCGTCCCATGCGACGGCCCGCTCCCGGCACGCCTCCCGGCATTCCCTGCAATTCCGGCATTCCTCGGGTTGAAGCCGGGGGTACATCACGCCGACGAGTCCCACATCTACGATCTGCGGGCGGGAACATGCGTTGGGGCACAGAGCCAGGGTGACGCAGAACTCGTGATGCGGTTTCAATGGTCCTTGCACCCGCCCGCGCAGAAAGGATTTCAGGTTTCGAATTCGAAGGCGCTCTTCGAGTTCATCCGCGAGCCCCTCGTCGGAAACGGCCCTGTTCGGGCAATCCTGAGTTCCGAAGCAGGTTTCCACCCGATATCCGGCCACCTCCGATTCCATGTTTTCGAGAAATCTTCGCCGGCAGGTTTCCAGGTGTTCCAGCCCCACTTCGGCGGCTCCGCACCGGCGGGCTTCCTCGTCCACCCGTTTCCGAACACGGCGGCGGACGAAGAACGGCACTCTTTTCAAGGCATGTTCTGCTTCCGGGCTCCATTTCATTCCGAACACTCCGTAACAGGCCGTCGAAAGACGCGATCTGCGGTGTTGAGCCTCATCCTTCGTCATTACGGCGCACTGTAGGTACGCCCCATTCCTCAGGATTCGCGCGCGCCTTGCTTGCATCCCATCGTTTTTCACCAGCCTGCCCGCAATACGGTTTACCAACGGGCTGGTAAGAGGGAATCGAACCACGTGATCTCAGGATATGCCCCGGACAACGGATTGGCTTTGACTTAGGTCAAGGGGACCTATACATTAGGCGTGGAGAGTTATGGATGGACATTGCGCGGTTTCTTTCCAGAGTGCCCCTCTTCGAAGCATTGCCGACGGAACAGTTGGATCGTCTGGCGGCCATCGTGGTGGAGAAACGTCTGTCCAAGGGCGACACCGTTTTTCTCGAGGGCGATGAAGGAAACGGCTTCTATGTGGTGGTCGCCGGCAGAGTAAAAGTCTTCAAGGTGTCCCCGGAGGGCAAGGAGCAGATTCTGCACATCCTGGGGGCCGGAGAGCCCTTCGGGGAAGTGGCCGTGTTTGCGGGACGGCGATTTCCGGCGCATTCCATGGCCATGGAACCGAGCCGGGTGCTTTTTTTCGCGCGAAAGAGCTTCATCGCCCTCATCGAGCGACATCCGTCGGTGGCGCTGAACATGCTGGCGATTCTCTCCAGGAGACTTCGAGTGTTCACGCACCTGATCGACGACCTGTCCCTGAAGGAAGTACCGGGACGCCTTTCCGCGTATCTGCTCTCCCGGAGTCGCCGGGACGAGGGAAGTCCGGAGTTCGAGCTGGACATTTCCAAGGGGCAACTGGCCGGCCGCCTGGGGACGATTCCCGAAACCCTGTCCAGGATACTGGCCAAGATGGTCCGGAACAAACTCATCGAGCTGGACGGTCCCCGGATTCGAATTCTCGACCGCCAGGGATTGGAGGATCTCGTTTCTTCGACCCGCCGCCTTTCTTGAGATGCTCCAAAACCCTTTCCTGCCCTGAAACCTTTACGCACGGATTCCCATGCCATGAATTGCCGAAGTTTCCACCCCGATCTCAGGAAGCCTCTGGAACGCTTATATAGGCAATACAGCGAGAGGCGGTTCGTATATCCTGATCCGGTCGGGTTTCTGTATCCGTATGCGGCGGTGGAGGACCGTGAGATCGCGGGCCTCATCGCCGCATTGCTGGCTTACGGGCGTGTCGCCCAGATTCATGGGAGCGTGTCCCGGGTCCTTGGCTGCCTGGAAAGTCCTGCGGCCTTTGTTCGAACGGCGGAGCGGCGCGATCTCGAGACGCAATTCGGGGGGTTCACCCACCGGTTCACCAGGGGGGATGACCTTGTAGGGTTGATGTGGGGAATGAAGCGGCTCCTGGAAGCCCATGGGTCGTTGGGCGCCTGCTTTTCCCAGGGCGTTCAACCGGGGGATGATACCGTGATTCCCGCGCTTACCGTATTCGCCCGCAGGCTTCGGCAAGCGGCCCGACAGGATTTGAATTTCCTGCTGCCCGCCCCCGACAAGGGGAGTGCGTGCAAGAGGCTCCATCTGTTTCTCCGGTGGATGGTTCGATCGGACCGGGTGGATCCCGGGGGCTGGAGTTTTCTTTCTCCTTCCATGCTCTTGGTTCCCATGGATACTCACATGCACCGTATTTCCCTTGCCCTGAAACTGACCCGGCGGCGCCAGGCGGACCTCCGAACCGCTCTCGAGGTGACGTCGGCGTTTCGATTCCTGTCCCCGGAGGATCCGATTCGGTACGATTTTGTCCTCACCCGGCTGGGAATGAGGAACGATGGGTCGTTGAAGGCGTTTCTGCTCGACTGCGGAGGGCGGGCGTGAGGACCAAGATGATGTACGGGAGAGTGGGATCGAGGAAACGTCTCGATACGTCCCGGTCGGATTTGGAGGAGATGAGGGCGGGCCAGCGGGTTACCTGGATCGGGATGGCCTGTAACGTCTTCCTGATTGCGTGCAAATTCGCCGCAGGCATCCTGGGAAACAGTAAGGCCATGGTGGCCGACGCCGTGCATTCCGTCTCCGATTTCCTTACGGATGCCGTGGTTCTGGTCGGGCTTCGCATGGGACGCCGAGCGCCGGACGCGAGTCATCACTTCGGGCATGGACGCATAGAGACCCTGGCGTCGCTTCTGGTGGGAGGAATGTTGATTCTGGTGGCCGGGCTTCTGGCCTACGAAGCATTTTTCCATATCCGGCGCGGAACGCCCATGCATCCGAACTGGCTGGCATTTGCCGGGGCGTTGCTGTCCATTCTCGTCAAAGAGGTGTTGTACCGATATACGGCGCGGGTGGGGCGTCGTATAGGGAGTTCCGCCGTGGAGGCCAATGCCTGGCATCATCGTTCGGACGCCCTTTCTTCCGTGGCGGTGCTCGTGGGAGTGGGCGGAGCCCTCGTCAACCCGGCGTGGGGGATCCTGGACGCCTATGCCACGCTGGTGGTGTCCCTGTTTATCCTGAAAGTGGGGGGGAGTATCTGCTGGAATTCCATCCGGGAAATGGTGGACACGGCCCCATCCCCGGAAATACTCGACCGGATGACTCAATGCAGCCTGAATGTTCGGGGGGTGCAACGGGTTCATGATCTCAAGGTGCGGAGCACGGGAGGGCGCTATCAACTCCAGATTCACGTGGTGGTGGACGGATCCATGAGCGTGGTCGAGGGGCATCGCATTGCCAAGGAAGTGGAGCGGTGCTTGTTGGATGAAGTGGAACGGGTGGCGGAGGTCACCGTCCACGTGGATCCCCTGGAGCACAGGACCCCGTATTGAAACCTTTTCTGGGTCCTCCCATCCGGCGGCTCTGCGGAATGTCTCGTTTTCGCCTTCGCCGCAAGGAGCCGCCCCGGATCGTGAGCCGTCGCTCGTTCTCCAAGCATTCCCCCGCATGAAGAGTCGGACATCTTCCGTTCCGCGATTGAACCGACCGCGGGTTTTGCGGGAGTTTGTATACAATCTTTGGTATAGGGTTACCGTAAGGGTTTGAGTTTCCTATCGGTTACCTTAATCACAGGCGATGCCGGGAGGTGTGCATGACTTCGAAACCATGGCGCGGATCCAGATGGCCGGAAGGCGTACCCTATGACATCCATGGGTATGACAAGCCGTTGTTCACGTTTCTGGACGAGTCGGCTCGAGCGTATCCCGATGCGACCTTTACCCTATTTCAAGGAGCTCGGCGCACGTTCCGGCAGGCGAAAGACACGGCGGACCGGGTGGCGCATTTTCTTGCCGGCTCGGGTATTCGGAGCGGGGACCGGGCTGCGATATTCCTGCCGAATTTGCCCCAATATCCCGAGATCTTTTTCGGGATCCTGAAAGCAGGGGCCGTGTGCGTGACATGCAACCCCATGTACAAAGCCAAGGAACTCAATTATCAGTTGCGGGACTGTGGCGCCCGGGCCGTGTTTGTCATGGATCACCCCATGTTTTATTCCACTGCGTTGGAGGCGGTGCAGGGGACGGACGTGGAACGGGTGATCGTATGCAATATCCGATCCTATCTCCCCGCCTTAAAGGGGTTTCTGGGATCCGTGCTCAAGAAGATCCCACGGGCGGATCGCATCGAGGCGGGACATCTCATGTTTGACGACGTGGTGGGGAATGCCCGGCCGGAACCTCCCTCTCTGGAAATCGATCCCAGGGAGGACCCGGCTCTTCTCATTTATACGGGGGGACCACCGGGGTCCCCAAAGGGGCCTGTTTAACCCATTCCAACATCGTATACGACGTCATGGCTTGTGAGGAATGGATCCGGCTGTCTCCGCCTTCCGGGGGTCCGGCGCGCAAGCTGGAGCATGGAGGCAAGCACACCTATTTGGGAGTGCTCCCCTGGTACCACAGCTTCGGCCTTACCTTGTGCATGGTCATGAGCGTCGCCAACGCCTCCCGACTAGTGTGCATCCCGGATCCCAGGGCGGGAAAACCTCCTTTCACGGACGTTCTGACGTCCATCCAGAAATACAAGGCGACCGTGATGGTGGCCGTTCCCACCATTTATTCCGCCGTCGTAAACCACCCTCTGACGGATAAGTTCGATCTGACCTCCATCGTGGGATGCGGTTCGGGCGCGGCTCCGTTGCCGGCGGAGGTGGTGCGCCAGTTTGAAAAGCGGACCGGAGCCGTCATCTTCGAAGGATACGGGCTGACGGAGACGGGCCCCGTCATTACGGTGAACCCGACCCACGTGGAGATGCGGAAAATCGGCTCCGTGGGAATGCCTATTCCGGGATCCGAAGTGAAAATCGTGGATCTGGAAACCGGAACCCAAGAGTTGCCTCAAGGTCAGGACGGCGAAATCGCAGCCTGTGGTCCTCAAATCATGAAAGGATATTGGAACAAGCCTGAAGCCAACGAGCAGGTATTTCGCCAACTGGAAGGTAAACGGTTTTTCCTGACGGGGGACATAGGCCACCTGGATGAAGACGGTTTTCTGGTCATCACGGATCGGAAAAAAGACATGATTATCGTAGGCGGGTTTAACGCGTATCCCCGGGAAGTCGAGGAAGTCCTGTACACGCATCCCAAGGTGGCGCAGGCGGCGGTGGTGGGAGTGCCGGATCCCCATACGGGTGAAGCCGTCAAGGCATTCATCCAGCTCAAACCGGGGGAACAGGCCAGCGAGGACGAAATCCTGGATTTCTGCAAATCCCAGTTAACCGGCTATAAACGACCGCGGCGGATCGAGTTCCGGGAAAGTCTGCCCACCTCGCCCGTAGGCAAGGTGCTGAGGCGGGTGCTGAGAGATGAAGAATTGAAGAAACGCTCCGGGGCTTGACGGCCCGTTGATGAACCGTATTGCGGACAGGTAGCCACGCCGAAGGCGTGACGGCGGATCGCGTTTTTCAACGGCCTGTTGCGGTTTAGTCCACGTTCAGGATGGGAGCGAAGTCGTTGAACATCACCCAGACGGTGTCGCCTTCCCGGATCCCCAGCCGGACCCTGCTTTGTTCGGTGACCAGGGAACAGAGTTCCGTTCCGTCCTCCAGGAGCACCACGATTTCCGTGGTGACGGCGCCGCGGAGGATGCGGTCCGTCACACCCCGGAATCGGTTCCCGGCGCTGGTTCGGGGCTCCTGGGGACCGGGAGCCACGATCACCCAGGGCGCCTTGATCTCGGCGGATACGAAGACATTCAGGTCGAGTTTGAGTCTTTCCAGACTCTCATTGGTGATTACGGCCGTGATACGGGCGGCGCCGAGAGTGGTCAACTCCACTTCCGACTGAATATCGCCGGTATGAATGCGTGTGATTCTTCCAAAGAACGTGTTCCGGGCGCTCGTTCGGCGCCGACTTTCCTTTTCCATGAAATGGCGGACCACCCGCTGCATGTCCTGGGCGGAAAAATCCAAATAAGAGGCGGTGAGGTTGGCGGTGGAATGCCCCAGGATCTTTTGAACCAGAGGCAAAGGCACGTTGTTCCGCAGCAGTTCAATGGCCCGGGAGCGTCTCAACGCGGTCGGGTTTCCCAAATTCCTGGGGAGTTCGCAGGCGTCGGCTCTGTCATAAAACGTTCTCCGCACATGCCCGGGATCGACTCGGAAGAACGCTCGACTCGGGCCGGACGGGTTCCACTCGTTGAGGACCCGCCGCAATTCCCGCCCCAGATCGGAGGGGATGGGCACCTGCCGTGACGAGGCTTTATCCGTTCCGAGGCTTATGTGGAGCGCTTCCAAATCCATGTGGCGGAAAACGTCCAGGGCGAGAACTTCGCCCAGGCGGGCTCCCGTGTGGCGGATCAGCAGGAAGATGAGCAGGATCCGTTTCCGGGAGAGACCGAAGTCTTCACGGCCCGGACTTTCCGCCCATCGTCTGAACTCCGCTTCCAAACGCGCGAGTTGAGCCGCATCCAGAAACCGGGTTTCGTGGGAAACCGAAAAGATTCCCGGGGTGTTGAAACGGCCGCGCAGGCGGCCTGCTTCCCAGGCTCGTAAGAGGATTTCCAGATGGTCCTTCATTCCGAATCAGTGGTACTCGTTGGGATTGCGGGAAAGATTCCGGATTGCCTATACGGCGCCGTGCGTTTTTCGAAAGTCCGTCTCTTCGTCCAGAACCTCCCGGATCACCTTGAGGAGGTCGTCCAGGTGGTATGGTTTACTGATGAAACGTCGGGCTCCGCGTTTCAGGGATTCCCGCCTCTTGTTCTCGCCGGCGTAACCACTGGATACCACGACCTTGGCTCCGGGGTCCAGTTTCAATAGGTGTTCCAGAGCCTTTAATCCCCCCATGCCGGGCATTCCCAGGTCCAGCAGAAGCAAGTCGATTTCATTGGGGCGACTGGTGAAGACGTTCAGGGCTTCCTCGCCACTGGATGCGGTTATGGGTTTGTAGCCTCTTCGTTCCAAAGCCTCTGCTGCGATTTCCAATACGGCGGGTTCATCATCCACGATAAGCACGGTCTCACGCCCGGGCGGGGGAAACCGGTCTTCCCGGGGTTCGTTTTCCGGCTGAGGGCCGGCCATGTGTTCCCGCGCCGGGAAGAACAACTCAAACGTAGTGCCCTTGCCGGGGATGCTCCGGCAGGATAGGTGACCCCGGTGTTCCTTGACGATGCCGTACACCATGGAAAGGCCCAGACCGGTCCCTTTCCCTATGGCTTTGGTGGTGAAGAAGGGATCGAACACATGGTTCAAGGTTGTTTCCGTCATGCCGTGACCCGTATCCGAAACGGTAAGCTTGACGTAGCCGCCGGATGTCATCCCGAGGTGGCCGGTGGGCTGGTTCTCCGACGCGCTGAATGGTTCCGTGGCGAACACCAGGGCGCCTCCTTCGGGCATGGCGTCCCGGGCATTGGCGGCCAGATTCAGGAGAACCTGTTCGATTTGGCGAACGTCTCCGAGCATGGGAGACAGCGAGTCACTCAGGTGAGTCTCGATACGGATCATCTTGGGGAAGGTTCGTTCGAGCATCTCGAGGATATGACGTACGGCCTGGTTCAAATCCATGGGTTGGAGGACAGGTTCCATCTTACGGCTGAAGGTCAGCAGCCTCTGAATCAGATCACGTCCCCGTTCCGCAGCGATTTGGATCCGCCGCACCTGGTGTCTCGAGGCCGGATCCATTGCATCGTTCATGGAGAGCAGTTCCACGTAGCCGCTTATGGCCTGCAGGAGATTGTTGAAATCGTGAGCGATGCCGCCGGCCAAAGTACCTACGGCCTCCATTTTCTGGGCCTGAAGCAACTGGCTGTGAAGGGCCTTGAGTTCCTTTTCGGCCAGAATGCGCTCCGTCACCTCTCGACCCGATCCACTGATATAGGGTTCCCCTTCATCCGGGTTCACCAGGACGCTCCGATATTCGATGTAGTGTTTTCCCCCCCATTGGTCGAAGTACACGGAAACGCCCTGATGGTATCCCCGGGTCTTGATGTGTTCCAGATATTCGGTGTGGAAGGCTTCGCGCAAGGCCGGTTTCATGAAATCAGAGGGTTTCCGTCCGATGAGTTCTTCGGGAGTGTATGCAAGGACCTTTCCCAGGGCCGGGTTTACACTGAGGAATCGACCCTCCATATCCTGGGTGTAGATGAGGTCCGTAATGGAGTCGAACAAATCCCGGTATCGCTTCTCCGAGCGCCGCAACGCCTCTTCCGCCGCTCTGGTTTGCGTGACGTCGACGAGAGTGCCCATATGGGCCGCCTGGCCGAGATACTGAATCAACCCCACGGTCATTCTTACCAGAACCCGGCGCCCGTCCTTGCGCAGGACTCGAAACTCGTATTCCTTGGGTACATCCTCCCCCGCCAGCCTCTTGCGATAGCGATCCGTGACGAGATCCAGATCCTCGGGAGCCACCAGTTCGTGAAAACGCATATTGACCAACTCTTCGGGAGGATAGCCCAGGATGCCGCCGATGGCTTTGTTGGCGAACCGAAACCGGAAATCCTGTATGATGAACACGCCGTCCTGGATGTTTTCCACCAGGGTCCGGTATTTCTCCTCGGATTCCTTCAACGCTTCTTCCACTCGGATCCGGTCGGTGATATCCTCGCAGGTAAGCAGATCCTTGCCGTCCGAAAGCAGGACGGCCCTGAACTGGACCACTCTTTGAGCGCCGTTCTTGCATGTGATTTGGAAGATTCGCGGCCGGGATTCCCCCAGGCCGGACCTGGCCTTGTCTTCTATCCAGGCGGCCATGACCGTTCTCCGGTACTCGGGATCCGGGTACGCCATGCGAAGCCATTCCCTGCCGAGGGAAACATCCTCCCGGGTATAGCCGAAGATTTCCACGAATTTGGGGTTGACATACTCGCAGGGACCTTCGGGTGAGAGCAGGGCGATGCCCGTGGGGGATTCCTCGGCCAGGACCTTGAAGCGTTCCTTTTCGCGGAGGAGGGCCTCCTCGGCCTGTTTCCGCTCAGTGACCACCCGGCCGATGCCCCGAAAACCCGTCACCCGGTCGTCCGAATCGAACACGGGCTCGGCGTTGGTTTCAAGGACCACACGGAGGCCTGAACGGTGCATGCACTCGTGTTCCAGGCCGCTCACCGCCGTTCCGGTCTCCATGCATCGGAGGAATGTCTCGCGAGTTCCGGTCTCTTCCTTTGAAGCTATGAAATCGAAGAGGGTCTTGCCCAAGACCTCGTCCGGCGCATATCCCAGCACATCCGTGATTCTGGGGCTCGAATAGGTGAACAGGAGGTCTCGGTCGATTTCCCATACCCAGTCCTGGAGGGTTTCCAGCAGGGTGCGGTACCGTTGCTCGCTATGCCGTAGCGCGTGCTCCACCCGTTGTCGGGCTCTGAATTCCCGTTCCAGCTGCTCGTTCACGGTTCTGAGCCGCGCGCGGTCCTCTTCGAGAGATCGGTTGGTTTCCGCCTGATCCTTGAGGGATGTTTGGAGACCTCGGCCCAAAACCAGCAGGCAGGCGACCACCATGGCGTTCAGGGTGACAAAGCTTGCCACCAGGGCGATCCACAGGGGAGCGGAAACGACCCATCGCGTTTCCCACGGCAGTTCCTGGGTGGCCAGCCCGGAACTGATGAAGAGCAGGACCGCCAGGTTGGCGAGCAACGTCACCAGGGCGGCCTTGAAACCCAACAACATGGCGGCGATCACCGAGGAGGAAAACAGCCAAAGCAGGCCGCCGGATGGGAGTCCCGTATCCAGGACGATGACCACCCCGAAAGAGAACATGAGGGCCAAGACGCCTGCGGCCCGGATGATGAAACGAATATGGCTCCCGAGGAGGAGCACGGCGGACGCCCAGAGGAGGGATGCCCCGTTCAGCAAGAGAAGGCCGTGATATCCTTCGGTCACCAAGGTCCGGAACATCAGGAGATAGAACAGGATCCCCATTCCCACGCCGGTGAGGTACATGGCGAACAAGATGCGTTCCCGCCAATACGCCATTCCGGATTGGCCCGCCCAGGGTGGAGGAACGCGGAAAGGATTCAGGCCGGAACCCCCGTAGCGTCGGGCGTTCAGGATATTTCGGGGAAAACGCAGGGGCATGTTGTTGTCCTCAATGACTCCGGGGTGTGTGAAGGGTTATGGACTCCACCTTTGCTTGCCTGTTCCGGCTTGAAGCCGGCGCGGGTTCCGCGGGTTCGGCCTCGGAGCCCGGACAATGCGGCAACACGCGGACGCATTCTCGCGGGATGATCCGCTCCACCTGGAAGCAAACCCGTCTTATAATATCGACAAGATTCCGAAACAGATGAGAAGTGATCGGGAGGTCGTGACCAGCTGTCGTCCACTCCCCAGGGTGCATGAAGGATAGAGCGAGAAAGGGCTTTACACGCTTCGTCCGCGGAGAGTATGGGAGGACGGATGAGCAAGGAGAGGAGGAACTCTTTTGAGGTGTGAAAGCGCGCCGTTTCGCAGGGTGTGGACTGTGTCCGAAGTGGACGAGGCGCTCGCCCGGTTTGCTCGATGCCGTGTCCTGGTGGTGGGAGATTTGATGCTGGATCGGTATATATGGGGTCAGGTCCATCGTATCTCTCCCGAAGCCCCGGTTCAGGTTCTGGATGTGCATCGGGAAACGGATACCCTGGGGGGGGCCGGGAACGTGGCCAACAACCTCCAAGCCCTGGGTGCGGAGGTTTCGGTGGTGGGGGTTCTGGGTGGGGACAACACCGGAGACCGGATCCTATCCCTGCTGAAAAGCCTGGATGCCGACGTATCGGGGTTGGTTCGCGACGCTTCGCGGATTTCCACTCGGAAGACGCGGATCATAGCGGCCCACCAGCAGGTGCTCCGTATGGACAAAGAGGTCCGTAGCCCCGTTCCCCCTGACATCGAAAGCGCTGTCCTGGAACGCATCGAGGCGCAAGAGAGCCGTTTCGACGCGGTCGTGGTTTCGGATTACGGCAAAGGAGTCCTCACGGAGTCCGTGTTGAGTATGCTCATGCGTCTCGCACGGACGCAAGGCAAGCCCGTGGTTGTGGACCCCAAGGGAACGCGGTATGAACGATACGCCGGCGCCGCTTTGATCACACCCAACCGCAGGGAGGCATCCCAGGCGGCTGGAGAAGATTTGTCGGATGGGGAATCCCTGAAACGGGCCGCGGAGGTGCTTCAGCGCCAATCCGCGGGGGCGGCCATTCTGGTGACGTTGGGTCCCGAAGGGATGGCGCTGTTTGAGCCGGGGATGGAAAGCGTTTGGATTCCGGCTTCGGCCCGGGAAGTATTCGACGTATCCGGCGCCGGAGATACGGTGGTTTCGCTCATGGGGTTGGGACTGGCGTCCCGGTACTCTTTGGAAGTCTCGGCCGAAGCGGCCAATGCCGGCGCCGGAGTCGTGGTGGGAAAACTGGGTACCGCCGTGGTAACGCCCGGAGAACTGCGGGAAAGCCTGCTTCGTACCCCGGAGCCGATCCATCGCAAAGTTCGGGATGCGGCGGCGCTCCAGCGGGAAGTGAGCGAACTGCGGCGACAGGGTAAGACCATCGCGTTTACCAACGGGTGTTTCGACCTCCTGCACGCCGGTCATGTGCGTTTGCTGGAAGCTTCCAAGAGACTTGCCGACGTACTGGTGGTGGCCGTGGATGACGATGCCTCGGTACGGAGCATCAAGGGGGAGGGCCGTCCCGTGCTCAGCCAGGAGGAGCGGCTTCGCATTCTGTCTGCCTTGGATTCCGTGGATTATATTTGCACCTTCTCCACGGGCGAACTGGATTCGCTTCTGGAGAATCTCCGGCCCGATGTGTTGACCAAGGGCTCCAATTACGAAGCGGAGAGCATCCAGGGAAAAAACATCGTGGAAAGGTACGGGGGAAAAGTGGTGGCGGTACCCATCGTGGACACGCTCTCGGTGTCGGCTCTCATCCAACGTATCCGAAACCATCCGACGGATTGAATCCGGTTCGTGTCCGGGATTTCTTGCGTCGATCCGACTCCGGATGGGTGGATCCCGCCGAATTCCCCCATATGGACGAAACGAACAGCGAGGTGAGATGTGTCCGCGGCCGGCGAGCGCCCATGAAGTCCCGGCCCGCGTTCCTACCCGAGTATGAGTTCATCGAGTTTTCTCTTGGGAACATGGTGGGTTCCGTCCGCATCCCTCCAGTACCGGATGTCGCCCCCGGGTTCCAGATCATCGATGACTACCGTCTCGGCGGGCTTTCCCAAGGCGAGCACGAGACGGATCTCGAATCGCTCGGCAATCCCCAACTCACTTCGGAGACGTCGACGGTCCACGGCGCCGATCATACACCCTCCCAGGCCGCGTTCCACGGCCCCCAGGAGGATGGTCTGGGCGGCGATACCGTCGTCGCACCACCAGTCCCTCGTGATGTCCGTGTCGATCAGGATGACGATATAGGCGGAGGGGCGCTCACCCGGAGGCGGTCCGGGCCAATCTTTCAAATAGGCGGCCCAGCCCAGGCAGGAGAAAATGCGATCGTTGCTTCCCGGTTCCGCCGACAGGATATACTTGAGGGGCTGTCGATTGGCTGCGGATGCAGTGCATCTGGCCAGGGAAACCAGTTCGATGAGAAGGTCCCTGGTAATGCGGTGCGATTCCCGGAATCTTCGATAACTCCGGTTTCGAATCACGAGCTTCTCGATATCCATGGCTGTGCTTCTCCAAAGGAAAAGGATCGGCCATGGTTCGGATGGCCGATTCACGGTGTGGAACCCCGGACCCGAATAAGGGCGGGCGGCCGCCGGGACTCCGGATTCACTTGCGTCCCAAGACCACCTGATCCAAGGGTTTTCTGGAACCGACGCCCCCCGGCGCCGCCGGATGTCCCAAAGCCACCACCGCCATGAGTTCCAGACTTTCCGGCAAATCCAGGAGAGACCTTACCTCGTTCCTGCTCTTCAAAATCTCTCCCAGCCAAACGGCTCCCAGTCCCATATGGTGTGCGGTCAGAAGCATGTTCTGAATGCAGGCTCCGACGGCTTGGACATCTTTGGTCCGATCGTAGCTTTCCGTCTGGTCGAGGAACACGACGATGCACACGGGCGCCTGCCGTACGATGGGCCCATACCGGGTTAGACGGCTCATTTCCTCCCGCAGACGGGGGCTGCGAGCGATGACGAATTTCCATGGCTGGTTGTTGAGACCCGATGGGGCCCAGGTTCCCATTTCAATGATGGTGTCCACAGAGGAATCCGGAACGTCCTGGTCTGTGAACCGCCGAATACTCCTGCGATTTCGAATGGCATCCAGCACGACATTCCTTTCCTGCAAGATCGTGAGACAAGGCGGAACCGGGAGCCGCATCGCGGTTTCGGAAACGATGTTTGCAGTTTTACCGGTCCGGCCGGGTAATGGCAAGCGTGTTTTCTCCATGGTCCCGGGAAAAGGGGGATGGCTGTTCGGGGCGTTATGTCATACATGATATAACTTATGGATTTAGCTTAATAATTTGATTTCCGTTCTCCATGGTGATATAGTTTGTGTACACCTTGCAGCAGAAGGAGACTTCCATGGCGCAGATTCTCAGGATAAACCTTACGGATCGCTCGGCCAAGATCGAGCCGGTCCCCGAAGCGTATCAAAAACTGGGCGGCCGAGGTCTGACCTCGGCCATCGTGGGGCGAGAAGTGGATCCCCTGTGCGATGCCCTGGGCCCCAACAACAAGCTGGTGTTCGCCCCCGGTCTCCTGGGAGGTACGGTGGCGCCCACCTCGGGTCGCATTTCCTTTGGCGGGAAAAGCCCGCTCACAGGGACCATCAAGGAATCCAATTCCGGAGGACAGGCCGGACAATACCTGGCTCGGTTGGGAATTCAGGCGGTGGTCGTAGAAGGGACCGCTTCCGCGGGAACGTGGTGCAAAGTCGTTGTGACCAAGGACGGCGCCCGGATCGAGGATGCTTCCGATGTGGCGGGGCTGAACAATTACGACACCGTGGCCAAGCTCCAGGAGCAATACGGGACCAAGACAGGCTGCATCTCCATCGGCCGGGCGGGGGAAATGCTTTTGTCCGCCGCCAGCATCGCGGTCACGGATCGGGAAAACCGCCCCACGCGCCATGCGGGCCGCGGAGGATTGGGTGCGGTCATGGGCTCGAAGAGACTCAAAGCGGTCGTTCTGGACCCGCAAGGCGCGGATCGGGTCCCCTTGGTGGACGCCGAGGCCTTCAAGGCCGCGCAACGCAAGTTTCTTAACGCCTTGAATTCGCATCCGGTGACCAGCGAGGGACTGCCCACGTATGGAACCAATGTGCTTACGAACATCCTGAATGAAGCGGGGGGGTTGCCCACGCGGAACTTCTCCTCCGGACAGTTTGAAGGAGCTGAAAAAGTCAGTGGGGAAAGAGAACACGACATCATGAAAGCCCGGGGCGGAAATCCCACCCACGGGTGTCACTCGGGATGCACGATCCGGTGTTCGGGCATTTATGTGGATAAGGACGGCCATTTCATGAGCAAGGCTCCGGAGTATGAGACCGTTTGGGCGAACGGTCCGAACTGCGGCATCGACGATATGGACGCCATCGCCCGGATGGACCGGTTGTACGACGATATCGGCTTGGATACCATCGAGGTGGGGGCGGCCATGGCGGTGGCCATGGAAGGAGGCGTACTGCCGTTCGGAGACGCCGACGGGGTCATTCGGCTCATCCAGGAGATCGGAGAAGGGACGCCGCGGGGCCGCATCCTGGGAAGCGGAGCCTTGGTGACCGGAAAGGTTTTCGGAGTGAACCGCATTCCGGTGGTCAAGGGGCAGGCCATGCCCGCCTACGATCCCCGGGCGGTGAAGGGCATGGGGGTCACCTACGCCACATCCACCATGGGTGCGGATCACACGGCGGGTTATGCCACGGCGGCGAATATTTTGGGAGTCGGCGGCAAGGTGGACGCCTTGAAGCCGGAAGGTCAGGCGGAGTTGTCCAAGAATCTTCAAATTGCCACGGCGGCGTTGGATTCCACGGGATTGTGCCTGTTCACGGCGTTCGCCGTATTGGATGACCCCACGGCCCTCGAAGGGATTTGCGAAATGATCTCCGCCAAATATGGCATGCCGTTTTCAGCGGATGATTTCGTGAATTTGGGGAAAGAGGTGCTGAAGGCGGAACGGGAGTTCAACGCGGGCGCCGGATTCACCAAGGAACACGATCGGTTGCCTGAATTCTTCAAGCGGGAGCAATTGCCTCCTCACAACGTGGTATTTGATGTGTCGGATGCGGAATTGGATACGGTCTACCGGTTCTGATGGATGGGGAAAGACGGGGTAAAACTCCCCTGTGATGGTGAAGGCGGGTTGTTCCCCGTGGAGCCGATTCGGCGGAGCCATGCCGGATCGGGAACCGCCCCGGTGAGGGTTAATGGGAAACGGTGTCCTCCTCGTTGGGCGCCGTTTTCTTTTCCCGGGAGGGGTTCGGGGCAGAGGTGACGCGTACCTTACCCAACAGACGGTTGAAAAACGCGATCTGCGGCCACGTCGTCGGCGTGACGCTACATCCTACGTCATTGCGGCGTACTGTAGTGTAGGTGCGCCTCATTCCTCAGGATTCGCGCGCCTTGCATCGGATCGTTTTTCACCGGCCTGCCGCAATACTGTTCATCAACGGGGTGATAGGGGGGAGACTTTCCGTGGTTGTTACGGTCAAACTGGGTGGGAATCTTAGGGAAAAGGTGTCCGGGCATGAGGACGGGCTCTTGCAGCTCAACCTGCCGGAGGGGGCTACGCTGAAACAGGCTTTGGGGGTCATGGGCCTTCAGCCCGCGGACGTTAAGCTTCTGTTTCTGAATCATTGTCCAATCAAAGGAGATGTGAAACTCAAGCACGGAGACCGGCTGGGATTGTTTCCACCCCAGTTGTCCTATAACACGTATGTGGCCGTGTATTTCAGAGGTAAGATCGATGAGGATACACGTCAAACTTAAGCTTTTTGCGTCCCTGAGAAAGTACGCACCCGGAGGAAGCACGGACGGCGTAATGGAACTGGAGCAGGGTACCAGGATATCCCAGCTTCTGGACCGGCTCGGGATAGAACCCCGTACGGCGAAAATCATCCTCCGTAACGCCCGCCATGCGGAGCCGGAAGACGTCTTGGCCGACGGCGATGTATTGGCCGTATTTCCGCCTCTGGCCGGCGGTTGATTTCCTCGATGCAGCCCCCTCGAACCCTTACCGCGGCTCCTCTCGGTGCGACCGTGTGATCAGAGTTGTTCTTTGGATTCCGTGGGACGGCGTTCGGATAACAAGGTGGACGGGCGTTTGGGTGAGGCCGGTTCCGCCGTTTGGATGCCCCACCGGGCCCGATGGCCGCGTACATCGACATGGATGAACGGACCGTGAGAGGCCGTTTTTTTGTAGGGCGCCAATCCACCGACGAGATCCTGTTTCGAGAGACGCTGGGCAAGTCGATCCGCGATGCGATACAGCACCAGGGCGTCTCGAAAGTCCGCTTTCCCGTCTCCGTTGAGATCGTCCATCCGGCCGTTTCTGGGATTCTCATCGATAAAGATGTCCGCCGCATCCCCGTAAACATGCCTGCTGTGCGGCGCGTTGCCGATGCATTCGTTGTAGAAGGGGGTTCGGTAGCCGCTCATGATGTTGAACGATTTGGCTCGAAGTCCCTCACGGTTCACTTCTTCCAGTAAATACTCGAGCTTGAGCAGTAGACGCTCCGTCAGCACCACATATTTGGGGTACCCGCCTTCTTGTTTACAGAGAAACTGCTTCAGCCGAAAATGCGGCGCCACCAAGGTATTCTCGTTTTCCCGCGTTACTTCCAGGAGTCCCTTGGGAGGTTCGTAGGCGGGCAGATCCCTGTATGGTTTGCGAGGGTAATCCCCGATGCGGTACCCGTTGAGGCAGGAATCGTCCAGGTGGAGCATGGGAACCAGCACGAAGACATTCAACCGCACCGTATCCCGTGTCCGGGGATGCGAAATGGTCAGAGGATAACAGCCTGTCTTCTCCGGAGCCCGCCACTTCCAGGCGTTGGAGGCTATGCGAACGGCTTTTCCGGCCGAGGCGGTGAGTTCAAAAGGCGTTTCCCAGGTCCTGTGCACCGCCGTTAGAGGGAGTTCTTCCCGCGGCAAGACGTATACCCCCAGAACACGGTACGGAGAGACCTGGTCTCTGATTATAACCTCAAAGGATGTTGTTTCCGGGGAGAAGGCGGAAACGGCCGAAGCTCCGATTCCGAAAAGACAGACGACACAGGCGCAGATCATTGCGGCGGTGCATAACGGTGTCCAGGCGTTCGTTTTCATGGGGCCCCATGCACAAGGTCGGTCCATTCTCTCATATTGCGATCACAGGTTTGTCCGTGCGTTCGGCGTTCCGGTAACGGCCGCCAAGGCCGCTTTCCCATGAACTGTTTGGCGGCGGCCGATTCGGGTTTTAAGGGATCGTGCTGTTCTTGGTGCGGCAGGACTCGAACCGACTCCATTGTCCACAAAAGCAACGCCTCGGTCAAGCGGCGGGCGGCGCGGAAATCAGCGCGGCTTTCAGAACGCCGTCCCGCTGATACACATCTTCTCGGAATTGCACTCTCCCGTCCTCCCCGGCCCGGGCCGTCCAGTATAGGATGTAAACGGGCACGGGATCAGGCAACCGCACCTCCAGAGGTCTACTGGTTTCCAGTACCTCCAGGATTCGCGTGCGGTTCCACTGCGGGTGTTTCGTGAGCAGGTACTCCGCCAATACCAGGGGCTCTTCCACCCGAATGCAGCCGTGGCTGAACGCGCGGACACTGTGTTGGAACAGTTGCCGGGCGGGGGTGTCGTGAAGATACACATTGAACCGGTTGGGAAACATGAATTTGATACGTCCCAAAGAGTTCTGAAGACCCGGTTTCTGCCTCAAGCGGATGGTTCCCCGGGCCAGAAGTTCTCGTGAGGGGTCCACTTGTTCCGGATCCAGAACTCGTTCCTCGAGACCCCACCCCTGTACCCACTCGAGAGACTGCTCTTTCAGATGGTCGGGGTTTTCTTTCAGTCTGGGAAGCAACTCCCGCACCGCGATGGAATCGGGTACGTTCCAGAAGGGGTTAAGGACCAGGTAGGTCATGGTCCCCCGAAACACCGGGGTTTTCCAATACGGCTTACCCACTACCACTTTCATGCTCAGGTGTTCTCGTCCTTCCTCCATGACTCGCAGGCGGAACTCGGCGATATCCACCAGGATATGTCGCCTCTCAAACTCCCGGGGCAGCCACCTCCAACGTTCCATGTTCACCAGAATCTGATTCGCCCGTTCTCCCGCCGACACGTTCAAGGCCCGCCGAGTCTTGGGGCCCAGCATTCCATCCACCTCCAGACCGTGACGCTCCTGGAATTCCATCAGTACCCGCTCGGTCTCCGGGTCGAATTCCTCCGGCGGGTACATCGTCGTCTCGGAGGGATCCAAGAGTTCTTCCGCCGTAAGGCGGGCCTTGAGAAGCGCGACGCGGGGGTCTCGATCTCCCTTGCGCAGGGAAGGACCCTCGGGGACTTCGGGCCAGTCCTTTCTCGCCGCATACTCCCGGTATCTTGCGAGCGCTACGCGGAGATTCCGGTATTCGGGGTGTTCCGGCGCCAAAGAATCCAACGTTTCCCGGATGCGGTCGTTTTCCAGAGCATGAAAGAGTAGGTCCACCAGATCCGCCTTGCGGCGTTCCACGGACCATTGCGCTTCGACGGTCTCCGGATCCACGCGACCTCGCAGCAGGTGAGAGTCGTACACCAGGAAGGCGTCCGTGAGCAGGAAGTCCATGTCCGCAAGAAGGACCGATCTTTCCGGAGCCTCGAGGTGATCCAGCTCGTGATAACGTCTCAGTAACTCGACGATTCGATCGAAATGATAGTCAGTAGGGTTCAATCCTTCCTCCTTGGATTCACGGATGGCCTCGAGCACGGCCTGGACTCTTGGGAGAAGCCCGGATTCTTCACTCCATACCGGCGAAAATCGATGCCGCGCGTAGAAAAGAGGAAGCACTTCGGATCCGTGACACAGTTCGTCGTCGATCAGCAGCACCGGACAGGTGCGGGCCGCTTCCACGCGGTCTCGGATATGTTTGCGGATGTCGGCGGTGGATAGTGTGGTGTCACCAAAACCCGGCCATAGCCCTATTCCGAACACAACGACCACGGCGGCGGCCAGCATGCATTTCGTGCCGGTCTTCCTTCTCGACGAAAAGGAATTTGCCCGAACCGATTCAAAGACATTCATGGTTTCTCTGTCTCCCCGGCATTCATGAGTTCGAGTATACGCTCCTCCGGAACGTGGCGATACGGCATATCGCAGCGACAAAGAATGAAGCCCGACACCGTGGATCGCGCTTTTTGAGGCATATCGACACTATGCTCATTGGTGATCCGATAGTCAACAAGCCTGGCAGTCCGTTGAAAAACGCGATCTGCGGTCACTCCAAAGGCGTGAGGTTTCATCCTTCGTCATTGCGGCGTACTGTATGTATACCTCATTTCTCAGGATTCGCCCCACGCCCAAGGCGTGGCTTGCACCTCATTGTTTTCCACCGGCCTGCCCGCAACGTGCTTTATCAACGGACTGATAGACCGCATCGGATCCGCGAACGGGTGGAAACGCGGAAACAGGATAACGGATGGAACAGGGGAATCGTATGCCGCGGATATGGTGTCCCGAGTCAGGTAATGCAGCGTCGAGCGATCCGGTGGTCCGGTAAGGCGCCGTTCTTGCATATTAGAAGCGTGGAGGGTGACCGGATCCGGGATCCGGGCCGCACGGACCATTGCGGCAGCGCCCTGTTGAGGCCGGTATGGCGGCATCCCGGATACGATCCATGGGCGAACCGAAGGGACAGGGCGTATTTTTGGTTACAGAGTCGTAACTCGGGTTCCCACGTGGTGAGGACGGGGCTGCTTCGGGTTCCAGGTTGCGTATAAGACCGAGGGCCGCGTCCATCCCCGGGAAAAAGTATATCGGAGGAATGTTCAGCGGGGGGGACCGCATCATGAATCCGCAACTGGAACAGATCGTCTCGCGAATCCGGGAGGTGCCCTCGCTTCCGGATGTGCTCATGGAAGTGCTGCAGGCCATAGACCGAACCGAGTCCAGCATCGACGACATCGCCCGCGCCATCAAGAGGGATCAATCGCTTACGGTAAATATTCTGAAAGTGGCCAACTCGGCGTTTTACGGGCTGCTGGGTAAGGTCAGCACCGTAAGGCAGGCCATTGTGCTTATCGGGTTCAGAGAGCTTCGCAACATCGTCCTTGCTCAGTCGGTGTTTCGTTTTTATTCGGTGGAGTCCAGGACGGATTTTCGGAGGCAGGACCTTTGGACGCATTCCACCGTGTGCGGCTTCCTGGCGAAACGATTGGCCAAAGAAGCCTTCGCTCCGGATCCCGCGGGAGCGGCCATGGTCTGCGGGCTCATTCACGACATCGGCAAGGTGGTGATCGACCGGTATTTTCACGAGGAATTCATAGGGATTATCCAGTTGGTCCGCGATGAGGAGGTCACTTTCAGCGAGGCCGAACAGAGGGTTCTGGGCTATACCCATGCGCACATAGGCGCCACGCTGCTCAAGAGGTGGAACTTTCCCCGGGAACTCGTATGCCCGGTGCTGTACCACCACGCTCCCTGGAAAGACACCGAGTACGCCCAGATTTCCGCGGTGGTGTACTATGCGAACCTGTTGTCCAAGGCGCTCAAGTATCCCTCTTACCAGCGGGAAACGGCGAAGAGGCCCTCACTCCCCAGGGAACCCGCGCTTCTTGCGTTTCTGGAGAAAAGCGGGCTTCCCGTGCGCCGGATGGATGTGGTGGCCTTTCTCAGGACGGCATACAGCCGCATCCAAACCGAGTCTTCCAGCGTTATCGGCGCCATGTCCATTCCCAATGTCCCCGAGGATTCCGTTCAAATGCCCGCTTGGGCCATCTGATCCCGGTGCTTCTTCGTCGCGATGAAATCGGGGGACTTCCCGGACAGGGAATATCCCCTGTCCGGGAAGTGGATTTGCATTGAAGAAGGTTATGGAGTTTCCCAAGCCTGGCTAGCAGCCCGCTGATACACCGTATTGCGGGCAGGCCGGTGCAAAACGATGAGATGCAAGCCACGCCTTGGGCGTGGGGCGAATCCTGAGAAATGAGGCGCACAACCAGTACGCCGCAATGACGAAGGAGGAAGCCCAACGCCGCAGATCGCGTTTTTCAACGGCCTGACAGGGGGATGGACCCTGTGTTCCTGGAGGCCTCCAAAAACCTCTGGAGTGAGAGCCTCCGGCCGATCTCCTCACTCCCGCTTGCAGGAAGTCAGCCTCCCAGAAGCGCCGTCTGCATGGTTTCCAACCCCAAGCGGTCGATCATCCTGCCCATCCGCTCCATGGGCTTGGCTTGCTCCCTGTAATAGTCCACGATTCGGTCCACCAGAACCAGCGCTTCCTCGGTATTCAATCCTTCCGCCAATGTATCGGCAAGTCGGGGTTTTCCACTTCCGGATCCCCCGACCATGACGGTCCATCCATTCTTCTTTCCGACGAGGGCGATGTCCTTGATGCACGTCTCGGCGCACTGGTTCATGCAGCCGCTTACCCCGATCTTGGTCTTACCGGGCAGTTCCAAGCCGTGATATTTTTCGTCCAATTTCATCCCTACGCCCAAACTATCCTGCTGGCCCAGTCTGCAGAACGTGGTGCCGGGACAGGCTTTGATACTCCGAACACATATACCTACGGCGGCCCCCGGTGACATACCCAGATCGCTCCACACGGCATCCAGGTCTTCCTCTCTGAGACCCACCACAGCGATTCGTGCGGCGCTCGTTACCTTTAACGCCGCGGCGCCGTATTTTTCCGCCACATCCGCCAGTTTTCTCAATTCATCCGGGGCGACCACTCCGCAGCGAAGATGCGGCGCTATGGCGTAGGTCCGCTTGTCCCGTTGTAGTATGGCCCCCTTCTCTCCGTCTTTCAGCATGTCTGTCTCCTTTAGCCGATCAGTTCTTGTATGAATAGGAGCGCCCGTGTTGAACGAACCAACCGCCGGAGGTGAATGATAACCGATGTCTTCATTCTCTGGACGGACCGTCCGGAAACATGGCGACCCGGTATCGCGCATCCGGTCACCGGCGTGGCCAAGAACGCGACCTACGGGTATGATGGTGACGTGTAACCCTCGTTGTTTCTCGGGATTCGCGCGCCACGCACTTCAAGGGTGTCTGCCGGTCCGGCTTCCGCCCCGTGCTTCCACGAGCTGCTAAAGTCTACCCGAGGAGCGATTTCTGGGCAAGAGGGTGGATGGATCGCCGGAGATATGTACTTGTTATTCCAAAGAGATACGGTGAAGGAAACGGTTGAATCCCCCTATCGGCCCGTTGATAAGCAGCATGGATGCCGGCTGCGGACGGCCCCGGCGTACTGGAGGATCGGCGAAATTGGATACGAGGAATGCGACGCCCTCCGAGGGCCGCAGAGCATATCAGGCCGTTGAAACACGCGATCTGCGGTGTCGGGCTTCATCCCTTGTCATTGCGGCGTACTGGTTGTGCGCCTCATTCCTCAGGATTCGCGCGCCTCGCATCTCGTCGTTTTTCACCGGCCTGCCCGCAATACGGTTTATCAACGGGCTGACAGGGGAACATGAGTTCCGTGACCTGGGTTTTGAGTCGGCGTGGATACGGTTGTGCTTTTCTTTCGGGTCGATTTGTGACAAACTGCACAACCGTTGCGGCGGTTTCTCGATCGCGTGCAGAGGGAACCTTGGCAGGGGTCGAGTTCCGTGTCGGCCACCGGGGGAACCGGCGGTTATCCTGTTCCGTTTAGGGCGTCTTCCATGGCCGTCCGGAAACGCCTTCTGCGGTGTCGCCCGTCATCCTTCGTTGCTGGGGCGGGCTTCATGCATGCGCGATTTTTCAGAATTTGTTCTCCCGGGGTATGATGGCTTTTCGCGGCCTCGTTTTCACGGAGGCGGCAAGAACGCATGGCAACACGGACGGGTCTTGATCAGCACCGGCTGGAGGCGATGGAACATGGGGATGCGTATCAGCCTGCGTACCCGGGTATTGGGTGTCCTGGGAATTCTGGTGGCGGCCACCCTGCTGGGAAGTTTGGTCACCGTCTGGTATGCGGTGCGGATGGACAGGCTTTTCGAACGGACCGTCCAAGTGGACGTGGCCGGGCTGAAAGCCGCGGAGGAACTGGAGATCGCCCTTCTGATGCAAAAGGGGTTCGTCACGTACTATTATCTGTATGGCGAACCACGCTGGCTGGATGAGTTGTATCGTCATCAGGAAGTGTTCCATGAAGGGCTGAAGAAAGCGAGGAATCTCAGCTATCGTCCCAGCGAGCTGGAGATATTGAACCAGATCGAAACGGAATACATCCGGTACGTCTTTTTCCGGGACCAGGTGATTCGGCTTTATCGGGAGGGAGAACGCCAGGAGGGAGCTTTGTTGCACGAGGACGTCCGGGGAAGGTTTCATCAAGTGTATGGTTTCTGCGAGCAGTATAAAGCCCTGCACGAGAGGTTCATCGATGAAGCCGTCGCCGAGAGCCGCTCCAGGGCCCGAGCCATGAGGCTGTTCGCTTCTTTGGGTTCCGCCGGCGTGTGTTTGCTTGCCGGTTTGCTAAGCTATATACTGCTCAAGTATATCCTGGCGCCGATTCGGAGGCTGGCTGTAGAGGGGTCATCTCCGGTAAATGAAGGAAACGTGGATGAAGTTCAGGCATTGAGCCAACGGGTGTACAGCCTTATCGAGCACGTGGATGAGGCCAAGACCCGGTTGGAGCGGAGCCGAGAGCACCTGGTGCAGTCCGAAAAGTGGGTGCTGGTGGGGAAACTGGCGGCCGGCATGGCGCACAGCATTCGTAATCCGTTGACTTCCGTGAAGATGCGGCTGTTCTCCCTGGCGAGGACCCTGGAGCTTTCGGAGACGGAGAAGGAAGATTTTGAAGTGATTTCCGAGGAAATCGCTCACATTGATACCATCGTCCAGAACTTCCTGGAGTTCTCGCGTCCCCCCAAGCTTCTCATGCAGCAGGGGAGTCCTTCGGATGTAGTGGATGTGGCGGTGCAGTTATTGCGCCACCGATTCGATTCGTACGGTGTCCGTGTGGAGGTCAAGAGGGCTGGGCGTTTGCCCCATGTTTGGCTGGATCCGGAACAGCTCAAGGAAGCCTTGGTGAATCTGCTGCTCAATGCCTGTGAAGCGATGCAGGAGGGCGGTTCCATTGACGTCGAGGAGGAAGAACGGATCGATGAATCCGGTGAACGGGTGGTGATGATACGCGTGGCGGACACGGGTCCGGGGATTCCGAAGTCGATCCAGGAGAAAGTGTTTCAGCCCTTTTTCAGCACCAAAGAGGAAGGCACGGGCCTGGGATTGAGTATTGCCTGCCGTATCGTGGAGGGACATGGAGGCGCTTTGAGCGTCCGGTCCGAAGAGGGAAAAGGGGCCGTGTTCTGCATCGTGCTGCGGCGCCCGTGATTGGATGGAACCGGATGCCCTTTCAGGGGGCGCCTATATCCTATGGGAGCGTCCGAATTGGCGAAGATTCTCATTGTCGACGATGATGCTCAATTACGGAAAAGCTTCTCCAAACTGTTGACCTGGGAGGAACACGCCGTATACGCCGCCTCCAGCGGGGAAACGGCTCTGGCCATGATCCGCGAGGAGAACCCGGACTTGGTCATTCTGGATGTGCGCCTGCCGGGCATGACCGGTTTGGAGACTTTCGACGTCATCCACCAGTGGGACCCCAAACTCCCGGTGATCATCATGACGGCGTATGGGACTACGGATACGGCTATCCAGGCAACCAAAATGGGGGCCTTTGACTATGTGGTCAAACCCTTCGACATTCCGGACATCCTCTCCCTGATCAAGGAAGCCCTGGAAGCGGCCCGCTTGAGGCGGTCCCGAGCCGAAACCGACCTGGCGCCGGATCCCGGGCTGGTCGACGGTCTTATCGGGGGCAGCAGATGCATGCAGGAGGTCTACAAGTCCATAGGCCGGGCGGCCGCCACGGACGCCAACGTGTTGATCCGAGGGGAATCCGGAACGGGGAAGGAACTGGTGGCCCGGGCCATATATAAGTACAGCCAGCGTTCCGATAAACCGTTCATTACGATCAATTGCGTGGCCATTCCCGAAACGCTTCTGGAAAGCGAGTTGTTCGGCTATGAAAAGGGGGCGTTTACGGGCGCGTTAAGCCGTCATATCGGCAAGATCGAACGGGCTCAAAGGGGAACGGTGTTTTTGGATGAAATCGGGGACATGCCTCTGAGCATACAGGCCAAGGTATTGCGGCTCTTGCAGGAACGGAACATCGAAAGGCTTGGAGGACGCGGCGAACTCATTCCGGTGGATGTGCGCATCATCGCGGCTACCAAGACGGACCTGGAAGGAGCCATTGCCCAGGGGCGTTTTCGTGAGGATCTGTACTATCGTTTGAAGGTGGTCACCATCCGCCTGCCTCCGCTGAGAGAGCGCGCGGAGGATATTCAGGACCTTGCCGAGTATTTTCTGGCGAAGTCCTCTCGAGATATGGAAATCGAGAATCCCGGGCTGGCCGAAGAGACGAAAGCCGTTCTGGGGACCCTCCCATGGCCGGGCAATGTGCGGGAATTGGCCAACACGCTCCAGAAGGCCTTGATTTTCAGCCGGGGCTGTCCCATTCGCCCGGAGGACATACTGCCCGGACCCGATGGGGCCGAGATCCTGGAGGATGCCGACGACGAGACTGTGGATCGTATGGTCCGCAAGTGGGTTCGACGACGCCTGGTTTTAGAGAGCGGCAGGGCGGATTTCGATACCGTCATGGATTATTTCGGGAGTACCCTGGTCCGCGAAGCCCTGGAACTTACCGGCGGAAATCGAACGCGGGCGGCCAAAATTCTGGGTATTTCCCGTCCAACCCTGCAATCGAAAATCGAAAAGTACCGCTTGACACTGGAAGCTTCTGTGAGGTGCGATTGAGTCGGTGACCGCCGGTCTTTTGGACATGGAGCTTCCCGGGGGGTGATGCGCCTCCGGGACGATTTCCCCGGACGATGACTTTACGGTCATCGGCGGAGTTCCCCGGAGCATGAAAGCCGGCCCGAAGGCGGAACATGGGAGGCGATTTACGGCCGGTGTTTTACAGGTTGTAAAAAAAGACGGCGCGCAGCCGGGAGAATGTGTGCTTTCAGGGTTCCTGAAGAACCCGGAATAGCAAAAAGAGTCAAGAGGTTACCTTTGTACCGGACTTGCCTGCCACTGGCATGTTCCTTGCCTGAAAGAACCGTAAACGGGGCAAGGAGCGTTTCCGGTGTCGGAGAGGTTCTTCATTCTCATCGCGGATCGAAATCGGAATGTTCGTGAGTTCATGAAACGCGAGCTGATGGCTGAGGGGTATCGGGTGCGTGTAGCCAGGGATGATCGGGAGGTGCTGGAGGCGGTGGAAAGTAGTGATCCCCCGGCTCTGGTGATCCTGGACCCGGAGATTCCTTACGGAGGCGCACTGGAAGTCGTGGAAACATTGGGGATGCGGAAACCGGGACTGCCCATCGTGATCCACAGCCTTTCCAGAGAAGATACCCTTCATCCGTCCTTGAAGCGGGTTGCCGCATTCGTGGAAAAGAGCGGCAACATGGAGCACTTGAAGGAGACGCTGGCTTCCGTGCTGCATCATCGATATCGGGCGAAATCGACGGCATGATTTCCTGCGTTTCCATCGGCGGACTCCTGGAATGAGAAAGCTCTGAACGAGACGATCGGTCCGAACGGGACAACCGGAATGATTTCCAAGAAGCACCACGATGCGTCCTATTATCGGTTACTGAAGACCAATATGGCGTTCATCATCATTTGTGTTTCTCTGGCGCCTCTTATCGCTATAGGCGTAGTCGCGCTGTACAATTTCCAGAAGTCCTACTACGACAAATACGTGGATCATTTGGAAACCCTGGTGCTGAAGCACAAGCTTCAGATCGACAGCTTTCTTACGGAAAAGCTGGCGGACATCAAGGTATTGGCCCGGGTGTGTTCCTACGAAGAGTTATCCGACGAGGCGTTTCTCCAGCAACGGTTGGAGGATCTTCGTGAGGAGCACGAGGGTACTTTTGTGGATCTTGGCGTGGTTCGTCAGGACGGATTTCAGGTGGCGTATGCCGGTCCTTTCAGACTGGCCCGGGTCGTGTACTCCGAGGCCGAATGGTTCAAGCAGGCCATGCAGAGCGATTCGTACATCAGCGACGTGTTCTTGGGAATGCGCGGCCTGCCGCACTTCATCGTGGCGGTGAAGAAATCCCGTAACGGCGAGGAATGGATTTTAAGAGCCACCATCGATTTCATGACCTTCAATTCACTGGTGGAGAACATCCATGTGGGAAGGACCGGCCAGGCGTTCATATTGAACCGAAGAGGAGAATTTCAGACACACCGTCAAACGTCGCGCGGAAATTCCCTCGAATTCACCCTGGATTTTCTGACTGAGCCGCTGGGCCGCAATCGAGTGGATGTGTTCGAAGGCGCCGACAAGGTCGGAAAGAAAATTATTTCGGTGGTGACCACCCTCAAGGAGGGAAGCTGGCTGTTGATCTACCAGCAATATGAGGCGGATTTGCTGTCGGATTTGTATCATACCAGGCAGCTGGCCCTGGCCATATTTCTGATCGGCGCGGCGACGGTTATGACCACGGCGTTCATTCTGTCCAACCGAATGGTGAATCACATCATCGTCACGGAGCGCGAAAAGGAAATGATGAATGAGCAGGTCATAGAGGCGGGAAAGCTGGCCTCCCTGGGCGAATTGGCCGCGGGTATCGCCCACGAGATCAACAATCCGGTGGCCATCATGGTGGAAGAGGCGGGTTGGATCGGCGACCTCCTGGAAGAGGAAGAGTTTCGAGAAAGCGAGAATTTGAAGGAGGTGAAGACCTCCTTGGATCAAATACGGGTTCAGGGCCAGCGGTGCAAGGACATTACGTACAAGCTGTTGAGTTTTGCCCGGAAAACGGATCCGCAGATCAAGGAAGTACAGCTGAATGAACTGATCGAGGAAGTGGTGAATCTGTCGCGACAGAGAGCCAAGTACAGCAATGTTCGTATCGAAATGAACCTTGCGCCCGATCTTCCGTTGATTCAGGTGGCGCCGTCCGAGATACAGCAGGTTTTGTTGAATTTGGTGAACAACTCCATCGATGCCATGGATAAGGAAGGAGGTACCCTGGGGTTCGTCACCCGGTTGGAAGACCGCGCCGTAGTCGTGGATGTGTCGGATACGGGGGGAGGTATCCCGGAGGCCAATCTGCCCCGGATATTCGATCCTTTCTTCACCACCAAGCCCGTAGGCAAGGGGACGGGATTGGGACTGTCCATCTGCTATGGAATCATTCACAAACTGGGTGGCGAGATCAGCGTGAACAGCGCCGTGGGTATCGGCACGGTCTTTCATGTGAGGCTGCCCCTTGCCAAGAGTGCCACCCAGGATGCCGGGAGTCTGCCCGGAGACACGTTTCCCGAAATGCGGGAGGCTCCGTCGAAGACGACCTCCGGAGTTGTCCCGTTCCCCAAGAGACGGGAGGAGAGCATTACGGGAGGGCAACCCTGACGGCCGGCCATAGAAAGGCTCGGCGGGACACGGATGGAAAACAAAGCAAGGAGCGATAAAGATGGCGGCAACGAAATTGATGTTGGTGGATGACGAGGCTCCTTTCGTGGAGACCATGACCAAGCGTCTGGTCCGCAGGGGATTCGAAGTGGTGAGCGCTTTCAGCGGACCGGAAGCATTGGGCCTGTTGAAACGTCTGACGGATATCGATGTGGTTATCCTGGATGTCAAGATGCCGGGGATGGACGGCATCGAAGCGTTGAGAGAGATGAAAACGGCCTATCCGTTGCTGGAAGTGATCATGCTTACCGGGCATGCGACCGTGGAAAGCGCCATCGAAGGGATGAAACTGGGAGCCTTCGATTACTTGATGAAACCGTGCGATATGGATCAACTTCTTTCCAAGGTTCAGGAGGCCGTGGCCAAGAAACGGCGACACGAGGAAAAAATCATTGAAGCTCAGATGAAGGAAATTACCCTTCGCAGGATTTAGTGAGGATTCCATGTCTGCACGGGATGCCGCAGAGGCTCAACCGATCCGGCTTCTTTTGGTGGACGATGAAGAGGCGTATGTGCACGTGCTTTCCAAAAGGATAGCCCGACGCAAAATCGAGGTGACCACTGCCTTGAGCGGTTCCGAAGCCATTCAGGCCGTGCGCAGGCAGGATTTCGATGTGGCGGTCCTGGATCTCAAGATGGAGGATATGGACGGCATCGAAGTGCTCAAGATTTTGAAAAAGATGGTTCCTGAACTGGCCGTGATCATGCTCACGGGACACGGTTCCGAGAAAGCCGCCAGGGAAGGGATTTTGTTCGGGGCTTACGACTATCTGACCAAGCCCTGCGATTTGACCGATCTTCTGACCAAAATTCGGGAAGCACACAAGAAAAAAAGCACCCAGTGAATCTTGGAAAGGCGTACGGTCACGATAACCGGGGCATGGAGGAATGATCATGTCTGTGAAAAGTTTCGCAAGTAAAAGCATCGTTCAGCTCTGCATCGCGCTCGCTCTGGGATTGGTGGTGTTGCTCCTGCCTCGACCCGAAGGGAGCAAGTTCCGAGTTCTCGGTGACGAGGAGCAGCGTCTCTTTCAACACCTCAGTGAAGAATTCAATCTGGCGCCCAAGAACGAACAGATGGGCAAGGGCTATGTCCTCCAAGTGAAAGACCGGTCCGGTCCCGCCGCTTCAGCGGACTATGTGAAATCCCAACTCGCATCGCTGGATATTCCGGGGGCCCGCGTGGAGTACGTGGACGGGTTGTCTCCCAAGGCCAAACGGTTTCTGGCGGTGCTGGTGGTTCTCGTTTTTCTGTTCATTACCGAAGCCATACCTCTGGAAATCACGGCCGTCTGTATCGGCGTATTCCTGGTGATCATGGGGATTACGGACGTCAAGGACGCCTGGGCTCCGTACATGCATCCCGTGGTGGTATTCGTGATGACCTGTCTCATCTTTGCCATTGCCCTGGACAAGGTGGGCATCACCAAGCGAATGGGGTATTTCATCGTCCGGAAGGCCGGAGACAGCGTAACCCGGTTCACCTTCATCATCGCCATGGGGTTGGGCATCGCATCCTCGGTGATGCATGACGCCGCGGCCACGGCCATCGGCATCGTCACCATGATTCCTCTCATGCGGGCCGCAGGCATCCAGCCTCACACCAATACGGCCAAGTTCATGATGCTCTCCCTGCCGTTCGCCTGTTCGGCCGGCGGCATGGGCACCCTGGTGGGCGGGGGCCGGAACATGGTGGCGGCGGCTTTTCTCAAGGAATTCACCGGCATGGAAATCGACTTTCTGGACTGGATCATCTTCGCCATGCCGGCGGCGATTTTAACGGTCCCCATAGCGGTGCTCGTGGTATACTTGGTATTCAGGCCGGATCCCAATATTAAACTACCCAAATTCGACGAGGATCTGGGCCCCTTCAGCCGGCAGGAACGGATGACGTTGCTGGTGGCGCTCGTCGTGTTCCTTCTGTGGTTGTCCAAGGCCTTCCACGGTTTGGACTATTCCGTCACCGGCATGTTGGGAGTAGGCGCCCTGGTGTTGATCGGGGTGCTCAAATGGGAAGACATCCACACGCACCTGGAGTGGGGGACCGCCCTCTTCATTTTCGGCGGAGGCATCTCTTTGGGTCTCGCCATGGGATATTCGGGAGCGGCGGACTACTTTGCAAATCTCTTCTTTCCGTATGTGAAAGGCGGAGGTTGGTTCCTGTTGTTCGCGGGAGTGGGCGTGTTCGGCGCCCTGGTGACCAACGCCATGGCCAATGTAGCCGCCGCGGCCTTGATTCTGCCCATCGTTATTCCCCTGGCTCAACTGGAAGGCGTGGATCCGAGAGTGATGGCTCTGTGCCTGGGAATGGCCACCTCCTTTGCCCTCTTGCTGGTCATCGGATGCCCTCCCAACGCCATCGCTTACAGCTACCGGTATTTCAAGTCATCGGATCTGACCCGGGCCGGCTTGCTGGCAACGCCCATTCTTCTGGCTGTGTTGATCCTGGTGGCTGCGTTGTGGTGGCATATCCTGGGGCTTGTTTGAGGTGATGGTATGAGGGAACAGGGCGGCGTGGAATCCATCCGGGTCCTTCTCGTGGATGACGAAGAAGGATTCCGGGCGCCCCTGGCCAAGCGGCTCTCCCGTCGGGGCATGCAGATTAAGGATGCCTCCAACGGACGAGAGGCGCTTTCCATCCTGTCCCAAGATCCGGTGGACGTGATCGTGATGGACGTGAAGATGCCGGTCATGAACGGGTTGGAAGCCTTGAAGCAGATCAAGGAAACGCGGCCGGGAATGGAAGTGATCCTGCTTACCGGGCATGCGAGCGCCCAGGACGGAGTGGACGGCATCAAACTGGGGGCCTTCGACTACCTGTCCAAGCCCGTGGAATTCGAACATCTTTACAGCAAGATTCGCCAGGCGCACGAGAAGATCGTTCGGGACAGGGAGAAGAAGGCGGAGGCGGAGTTCCGGGCTCAGATGGAGCAACAGATGATCGTCACGGAACGGCTGGCCTCCCTGGGGACCTTGGCTGCGGGCATCGCCCACGAGATCAACAATCCCCTGTCCATTATTCGTGAGTCGGCGGGTTGGATGAAGAGTCTGTTGGAGAAGGAGGAACTGGCGAATATTCCTCGCAGAGAGGACTTCGAACTGGCGTTGGGGAAAATCGAAGCGAGCGTCGAGCGGGCCAAGAAGATCACCCACCAGTTGCTCGGGTTTGTTCGGAGGGGCGACGGCATTCTCCGGGAGGTGAATCTCGGGAACCTCGTGGACGAAGTGATTCAACTCGTGGAACGGGAGGCGTCCTACAAGGGGTTGGAGTTGATCCGGGAATACCGGACGGACGATCTTACGGTCTGGAGTGATCCCAACCAGTTGCGACAGGTCCTGTTCAACCTGGTGAACAATGCCGTGCAGGCTTCGGCAAAAGGAGGGAAAGTGCGCATCCGCGTGGAAGGAGACGCCGACAAGGCCGTGCTGCGCGTAACGGATCATGGACACGGCATTCCCCGGGAGCATTTGGAGAAAATCTTCGAGCCCTTCTTCACCACCAAACCCCCCGGCCAAGGTACGGGTTTGGGGCTCTCCATCAGCCGGAGTATCACGGTGAAGTTGGGTGGAACCATTGAGGTTGAAAGTCAACTGGGCCGAGGAGCGAGTTTTTGGGTTACCTTGCCCAGACGGAAAAGGTTCGCGGGTTCCATGGAAACGGAAGCGGACTTCGAACCCGCACCGGATTCAAATGAACGGAGGACAGGCCATGGTCAAGATTCCCGTTGAAGTGTTGGTCGTGGACGATGAAAAGGATTTCGTGGAGATGTTTTCTCTGCGTCTCAAGGACGCAGGTGAACACGTGGACGGGGTCTACAGCGGTCAGGAGTGTCTCGAGGCGCTGGAGAAGAAGGACTACGACGTGGTCATACTGGACATCAAGATGCCGGGCATGGACGGCATCGAGACCCTGCGCGAGATCAAACGCAGGCATCCCCTGGTCGAAGTCATGCTCCTCACGGGACATGGAGCCGTGGATACGGCGGTGGAGGGAATGAAGCTGGGGGCGTATGATTACTTAAACAAGCCGGCGGATTTCAAGGAGATTCTCGAAAAGCTGAAAGGCGCCCGGCAGAGAAAGGCGGAACAGGAGGAGCGGATTCGAAAGGCTGAAGCCCGCGCACTCGTCCGGAGAAGCGGAGACGTTTGACTCCGTCATGACAGGATCGCTCCCGCATGGGTGATTTCCATGAGGGACATGGGTGCGGCGCCCACCGGACCCCGGCTTCCTCGCCCGGGCGACGGCGATTTGCGGAGGTCCCCGGGGCGAGGAAGCCGGTTTCCCGGCAGACCCGATGGGAGGAACACGCGGCTTGCGGCGTCCAAGGGAACCATGGGCGAATCCGCCGTGTTTGGATGGGGTAGGTTGAAAACGCCGGATATTGACATTCGTGTCGGGTGGTTTCCGATCTGCAGGGAGGTTCGAGATGAAGACATCGGCGGGATTCCTGATGTCGGTATGGATTTTGGCCGCAGCGATCGGCGTGTGTGCGGCGGGGGAACCCTTGAGGATCGTCTGCAAGCACTTTCTGCATGGGATGCCTCAAAGCGCCGCATCGACCCATGATCTTCTGATTCGGGATACGTATGCCTTGTCCTACAATCGCCATACGCGGTTTGCGGACTGGGTCGCATATCGTCTGGATGAGGTGACGGGCGCCGGGGGCCACAGCCCCGTCTCACGATGGGCGGAAGATCCGTGGCTGGATGGGGCGGTGTCTCTCAAACCCGGGGACTACCAGGGAGCCCAGACCCTTCTGGGCTTGGACCGGGGACGCCTGGCGCCGCCCGAATCCTTCAAGGGAAGTCCCGAGGCATGGTACATGTCCAACGTGGTTCCCATGGACCTGAATCTCAAGAACGGACCCTGGCTGCGGCTCGAGGAACAGGAAAGGGACATGGTGCGTGGGGGCGCGGTGGTGTATGTGCTGGCGGGTCCCTTGTATGAGCGCGAAATGGAACGGCTTCCCGGCTTGGACGCTCCTCACGAAGTACCCTCCGGTTTCTGGAAGATCGTGGCCGTTCAGCCGGAAAAGGACTTGGCGTCCTTGAGGGTGGCCGGATTCATATTTGACCAGAAGACCCCTCCGGACAACCCCATCGACCGTCACGTAGTCCCCGTGGCCGAGATTCGAAAAAGAACGGGATTGCAGTTCTTCCCGGACCTGCCCGCTTCCATCCGTCGCACGCTGGAGGATTCCTGATCCACTCACCGGAAATCCCGGAGCATGCCGACAGGTCCTGTGAAAGGGAGAACGCCGCACGGGCTTTTACTCCGGCCCCTCCCTCCTATTTGAGAGCCCCGGCCTGTTTCAACTGATCGCAGCTCCACGTGTTGCCCATGGTGCATCCCCGGCGGAGATACTCGATTCCCAGATTTACGTTCCGCGTTACGCCGTACCCGTAATAGTAAGCGTATCCCAGGCTTCCGCATCCGTTGGGATTCCCTCCCTCGCAGGCTTTCCGGAAGAGATTCACGGCTCCGGGCATGTCCTTGGCCACGCCGTTTCCATACATGTACATCCAGCCCAAATTGTTGCATCCCAAGGCATACGCCGCGTCACACGCCGCGCGATACAAGTCCGCCGCCCGCACCAGATCTTTGGGAACACCGTTCCCGTTCTGGTACAGCCACCCGAGATTGTTGCATCCCCGGGCGTCCCCGGAGTCGCAGGCTTTCCGGTAGAACTGAGAAGCCTGCATGTAATCCCTCTGGACGCCGTATCCCTGTTCGAACATGTACCCGATGTTGGAGCACGCGATGGCTTCGCCCAGGTCACAGCCTCTGCGATAATACTGAGAAGCCTGGTAGTAATCCGGACTCACTCCGTATCCCTGTTCATACATCCACCCCAGATTGGTGCAGCCCAATCCGTTCTGAAGGTCGCACGCCTTCCGGTACAGGTCGACGGCCTGCGCATAATTCTGGGGTACTCCGTAGCCGTTTTGGTACAACCATCCCAGGTTGTTGCATCCCACGCCGTTGCCCAAATCGCATGCTTTGCGGTAGGAACCCGCGGCTTGGGCATAATCCACCTGCGCGCCCATTCCCTTTTCAAACAGCCATCCCAGGTTGGCGCATCCCAGACCGTAGTCGGCGTCGCAGGCTTCCCGATACAACTCCAGCGCCTTTCCGACATCCCGCGGGACTCCGGTTCCGTTTTGGTACAGCCATCCCAGGTTGTTGCACCCCCGTGCGTTTCCGAGGTCGCATCCTTTCCGATAAAACTGAGCGGACTGTGTGTTGTCCAATTTGACCCCGTATCCTTTTTCATACATCCATCCCAGGTTGGCGCATCCCACGGCGTTACCCAGGTCGCATGCTTTGCGGTAATATCGGGCGGACTGAGAATAGTCCCGGACTACGCCGTACCCTTGCTCGAGAAGCCAGCCATAGTTGGCGCATCCGAGGGCGTTGTCCATATCGCAGGCCTTGCGATAGAGATCGGCCGCCCGAGTGTAGTCCTGGGAGACGCCGTAGCCGTTCTGGTACAGCCATCCCAGGTTGTTGCATCCCCGCCCGTCCCCCAAGTCACACGCCTTTTTGTAGAGCTGAAAGGCTTGGCCGTAGTCGAGTCGCACTCCATAACCCTGTTCATACATGTATCCCAGGTTGGCGCACCCCACGGCGTTGCCCTGCTCACACCCCTTGCGGTAAAACACGGCGGCCTGGGCGAAGTCTTGGGTTACCCCGTAGCCCTTTTCGTACATCCATCCCAGATTCGTCGATCCCAGGGCATTGCCCAAGTCCGAGGCGCGGCGGTACAGAGCCAGGGCCGTTTGATAGTTCTGCGGCACTCCGTCGCCGCTGTAATACTTATGTGCCAGATCGTTGCATTCACCCCCCGTTGCGCAATCCGGAATCCGCGGGGCTGCCTTGGCGTCCACCTTCTGGAGCGAGGTCTTCTTTTTTTCCGCGGCGGCTTCTTCCAGCTTCCGGCGTTCTTCGTCCAACTGCCGGCGCTGTTTTTCCAGATCCAGCTTCTGCCTTTCCAGTTCCGCTTTGGCTCGCAGGCTCTCCTGTTCCGCTTTGAGTCGATCCAACTCGAGACGTTGCCGTTCCAGTTCCACTTTTTGACGATCCAACTCGGCCCGTTGCCGCTCGATATCCTCGGATTCGGTGGTTTCCGGGGCGAGGACGTCACCGATCAGGAAGACGAATTCCCCCTCGCCGTCTCGTCCCATCTGCGGTGTTTGGGAAGCCCTCCACTGGGTCATGGCCGTCATGGATACCTGCGGCCGAAGGTATGCGGACAGCTCATCCGACGTCAGGATGCCGTCCCGGTTGGCATCGGCCTCACCCTGCAAGGCTCGGAGAAAGAAGTGCGTGAACAATCCGTTTCCCTTCCACTCCCGGGCCACTTCCCCGGCGCCGCCGGCCGTCATGACCAATCGCACGGGTTTGCCGGTCACCTGGAGCAGGTAGTCCTTGAGCGTCTTGGGAAGACCCACGGCGCGGGTGGAAAGGGCCAAACCGGAATAACAGCTGTCCGCGACGAACAGTACGTGTTTGCTGGGATACTCGGCGAACCAACTGACCAGGGTGTTCATGGAAATACCCGTGGATCGCACGTAATCTCTGCGGGCGTCCACGGGAAGGATGTATCCCATGGCCTGGTCCCCCTGGCCGCGGGATACCCCGTGTCCTGCATAGTAGATCAGAACACGGTCCCCCTTCCCCACGGTTTCGGGCAGAACATCTCCCAGCAGGCGGGTGATGGCTTCCCGCGTGGCGGCCTGGTCCAGGAGCAGAGTCGTCTTGAAACCGTGCTTCTCCAAGGCCGCGGCGACGTCTTTGGCGTCGCGTACGGCGCCTGAAAGCCGGGTTATATCCTCATCCTGATACCTGTCGATGCCGATGAGCACCGCATGAGACTGTTCGTACAGCCGAACTTCTCCCGTCAGTCCCTGATACCCGCCCGCCGGCGCCCGGTACGTTACCCGGATTCCCCGTGTATCCGCGGCGGCGTTTCCCGCAAGGGCGAACAAGAGCGCCGGGACCAGCATCCCCACGGCCATGGCTTTCCACATGCTCGTTCCCATGATGGTCCCCTTCTGCATCGAATCCGCATGCGCGACCCCCGCCTTACGCATTCGGTTTCCAACGATGCCTGATTCCGTCGGCTTATGGGATGTTCTTCTATTTAATAGTGTAGTTATTAAGGCCGATCTTGTCCAAGCCTAAACATGGAATAGAAATCGTATTCCGAAACGAGGTTGTGCGGACACGCTATCTTGCACGGACAACGGATCCATGACGGCCTCCGGGCGCCGGTGTTTCAGAAAGCGACGTTGACGCGGAGTGCGGCAAACGGTCCGTTGTTTATGTCCAACCGATTTCGTCCCCGGTCGCCGTAATCCTTGCCCTCGAAGTAGAACCGGTCAAAGGCGTATCCGCCGGAGAGGAACAGTTGCACCCTCTCGGCCAGGTCCAGGCGGAAACCTCCTTCCGCCCGCTTCTCGTAATAGAACAGGCGATGGTCCGTATCCTTCCGGTCCGCCCTCAGATACCTGTTTCCGGTCCATTGGAAGCCTCCGAAAATCCAGGTCTTGGGGAGTATGCGAACATTCAGGCGGGTATTTACGTGTCGCAAGGGAAAGTAGGATGCGTTCAGGACGACGTTCTCAAACGGCGCGTATTGAATCCATGCGAAAGGAACCCCCACCATGGCGTGAAAGTCCCGGGAAGGCCGAAACGAATATCCGATGCCCGGAAGAGGGACGTAGTTCAAGAATTCCCGGTTGTTGGAAAAATGGATCAGGAACAGCCAAGCATTGTCCTGCTTATGGGGTGTCCGAAGAAAAAGGGAGGCCTGAAGTTCCGTCTCATCGAATCCATGGAACGGTTTGTCGCTGGGAGAACCCACGGAAACGGCCCCTCCGGCGATCCAGGCATTGTCCAGCCGATGACGGTACGTGGAACCTGCCCGCAGGTTCCACAGGGAGCCGGGAAAAGGCTCCAGGGTATCCGGCAGGACGGCGGTGGTACTCGTATCCTCCAGGCCCGCCGACGCGCTGATGGACCATTCGTGGTCGGGGGATTGGGACAGCGGAACGTTTAGGAATCCACGGTGGCGAAACAGCTTGAGGTCCCCTTCCTGCCTCTCCACGTCGGCGCGCGGATAGTGCTCCATGTCGTAGGCTGCGTGCAGATCCAGGAATCCCAAGGTGGGGGAGAACCACCACGGGATGGGAGGGGCCGCGTTGCACGGGACGGCGTGAAAGAAGATCGTGAAAACGATGAATAGGAGCCATTTCAGCATGATTGCGAACCTCCTTGAAAAAAAGGATCCGGCATGAAGGCCGGCGGTCTCGGACGGGGCTGGGTGCGGCGTCTACTCACCGTGCTGTTCTTTGGGCAGACCCACCATAAAGGTGGAGCCGACGCCCGGGGTGCTGCATACGAGAACCCGTCCTCCGTGCCCTTTCACGATGGCGTCCACACCGGCAAGACCCAAACCGTGCCCCTCCCGTTTGCCTGGAGTTCTACCCCGGTAAAACATGTTGAATATATGGGGCAATTCCTCTGGGCGGATGCCCAAGCCCTGGTCCGAAAACAACACAATCACCTCGTGCGGAGTTTCCCTGCCTTCCACCGTCACGGTGGCGCCCGCTTCCGAGTACTTCAAGGCGTTTTCCAGGAGGTTGGTGAATACCCGTCGGAGCCGGGTTGCGTCCGCCTGAATGATGGGTAATGCGTCCAAACCTTTTTCCACCACGCGGATGGAAGCCTGTTGAAACCGATGTTCGAAAAGCTCCAGGATGTCCTGTATCTCTTTGCCCACCTCCGTATCGTCGAAACGGAGCTTGAGACCTCCCGTTTCCAGGCGTGAGAAGTCCAGGAAGTCGTTTACCAGGGATTCGAGGCGACTCGATTCCCTTCCGATAACTTCCAGGAATCGGGTCAATTTCTCCTGAGGAAGGTCGCTGGAGCGGGACAGCAAGTGAGCGGCGAATCCATGAATGCCGACCAGGGGGGACTTCATGTCATGCGCGAACATGGAAATGATATTGGCGCGCTCCGCTTCCAGGTTCTTGAGTTCGCTTATGTCCTGGAACACTTCCACTCCGCCCGAGAGTTCGCCCCCCGACGTGTACAGGCGTCCCGCATTGATTCGAACGGGTATCCGGGCGCCGTCCCTGCGGGTGATTTCGCTTTCCACGGAACTCCGGGAGTGAGGATGTTTCAGGGCGTTTCGGATAGGGCACGACGTGTGGCACAATTGTCCGTGAAGCACCTCATAACAGGGTTTTCCAACGGCTTCCTCACATTCGTACCCGGTCATGCGCGATCCTTCGGTGTTCATACGTGTAATACGGAGGTTCGAGTCCATGGCCACGACGCCCACGGGCAGGTTATCGAAGAGAATCTCATATCGTTCCACCGCGTCTTGCAAAGCCTGTTCCAGTTCCTTCCGCTTGGTGATGTCCCGTATGGATTCCACGGCTCCCACGATGCTGCCGTCCGGATCACACAACGCCGCCGCTTTGGCCCACAAGTAAATTCCTTCCGGACGGATACCGGGGACCCGGACTTCCGTGAGCAGCGTGTGGTTCTCGCGGTGAACAAAAGGATAGGTACGGGCCGCGGCCTCGTCCCAATCCATGGCCAGGTCCGCCAGAACGGGCTTTCGCTCTTTCCAGAAGGGGAAGGCATACTCGTATCCGCTCTTGCCCTTTATGTGGGACGCCTTGATACCGGTTAACTCCTCCATGGCGCGATTCCAAATGATCACTTCTCCCTGACGACTTACCACAAAGGTGGGATCGGGCAGAAAATCGATGATGTCCGCCAAGCGCCGCTCCGACCGGAGAATGGTCTCTTCCGCCCTCCGTTGCTCCGTGATGTCCGTGATAAATCCTTCCAGAGCGATTACTTCGCCGTGCTCGGAGTAAATCCCCATTCCTTGTTCCCAGACCCATTTCTCTTCTCCCGAAGCCGCGGAAATTCCGTAGTTCATCTGAAACGGCCTGCGTTCCTGCAGAGCGGTTTGCACCGTTTGCCAAACCCTTTCCCGGTCCTCGGAAAGAATGAGAGAAGCATACGCAATGGCCTGATTGTCCACCAGTTGCGCCGGTTCATAACCGGTGAGTTCCAGAGCGCCGATGCTCACGAACTCCATGGTCCAGTTTCGGTCGTTGCGGCAACGGTAGGCCATGCCGGGCAAGTTGTTTAACAGGGTGGAGAGGCGACGCCTGCTGTCCCGGAGTTCCATTTCCCTGTTTCTCAACTCTCGGGAGGCCGACTCCTGGAGCAGACTGTACAGGAAGAACGCCCACCACATGGGAAGCAAGGCTCCCAAAAGATCTTCGACGGTATCGAAGGCATCCGTAATGCCGGTCCACTCCAGCGTCAAACAAACGGCGTAGAGCATTGAAGTGATCAAGAGCCCGCAGAGTACGAAGCGGGAGTCATGGAAAGGCGTCCTTCCCCATCCGCGAAAGAGAAGCGCCAAGGCCGCCAGGACGCTTGAGAGGAACAGAACATCGAAGATGGCCACCGGATGCATTACCGTTCCCCGTCGGCTCGCTGGAGCCGCTTCCATACCCACAGTGTGAGGAGGAGCGAACTGGCTGCGTAACAGGCATGTTCCAGCAGGTTGAGCAAGTCATGCCAGAAAAAACCCTCCAGAACCGTAAAACACCATGCAGCCACGAGCAGATATAAGGAAGCCGAAAGCAGCGGAGCATGAATTATGCGATTGAATGCGGATCGGTTTCTCAGGTGAAACGCCAGCACTCCGAGTCCCAGAAGAAGCATGATGAGTTCGTTTTCGAAGATCATACGCTGTGAGTGATCTACTCTTTATTGCGGGGTCCGTTGTCAGGCCGCCGAAAAACGGGCTTTGCCCAGTCGGCCGGCAGGGTTCGCGGCCACGAAGCGGCGATTCCGCAACAGAATCCAAGGAGACGAGGTTCCATGGACACTATGGGTTCGGACGCTCGATGAGATCCGGGATTTCACGAAAGAATTCGAAATCAGAATAGTTCAAGGAAGGCGGTCTATCAATGCTTTTCCGAAGCGAATCGACCTATCAGGCTGTTGAAAAACGCGATCTGCGTTCTCGCCTTTGGCGTGACGCTTACCCCTTCGTCATTGCGGCGTACTGGTTGTACGCCTCATTCCTCAGGATTCGCGCGGCTTGCATCTCATCGTTTTGCACCGGCCCGCCCGCTGTACGGTGTTTCAACGGACCGCTACAGCGTCTCGGCCGCCGGGATCCGTCCCATCGTTTAGACGAAAATACCACCGCCGGACAGGTCCCGAGCGTGGCGGCGCATAGTTGCTTTCTCCTGGACACGGTTCTCCTTTATTTTCGAGGATTCCGCGCCTTGCACGCCATGGTATCTTCAGCAGTCCTGGGGACGACGCCGTCTTCAACGGTTTATCAGTCGGATTGACGCGCCGGGCCGGCGGTGCTAATTTATATACAGGAAACCCATGAAGGGTTTAATCATTCTATGAAAGGAGAAACGGCATGATTGGGAAACACGAGCATACGCATCTGCATGCTCACGAACATGATCATGTGCATAGTCATGAGCATTCCCACGACGACAGCCGGCATGCTCACGAGCACCGGCATGTGCATGTTCATGAGCACGTTCACGAACACATGCATGAGCATGTGCATGAGGGTGACGTTCACGAGCATGGCCACGATCACGCGGGCGAACACGGGACGCACGATCACGATCACTTCGGCCACTCCGCAGCCGTGCACGATCATACCCACGCCTGACCGGGCGCAAAGAACCGCATCAAGCAACGAAGGGAAGGTTTGCTCCTTCCCTTCTCGTTTCAGGAGCACTTCCCGAGGTTTCCGGTTGTGTTCACGGAGGTGCGGTTCCGCCTTTGCTCTTCCTGAATCCCGGCCGTTCCCGCGGGACGAAGACTCCCGGGACCCCGTCTTCCGCAACACATCTTTGGAGCCTGTCAAAGTTCCGCTCCCGAAAGGGCCGGGGCATGGCCCCGGGTGCGAGAATTCCATCAAGTTCACGCCTGAAGCTCCGATATAAAAATCACACCGGACAACCAAATGACCGCCGGCGCCAAGTGCGAAGGCATGCACTTCGGCCGGGGAAGGGCGACTCGGTATCCGATGAAGGCGCCTGGATTGTACGACAGATGGAGAACAGCATGAAACTCAGCACGAAAGTCTATTCGGGATTCATCCTGGTGTTGCTCTTCTTACTGGGATTGGGAACGGTGGCCATCTGGAACATGAATCGAGTAGGATACGCCTTCGGGATGCTTTCGGACCAGTTCCTGCCTCAAGTGGGTTTAGCCAACCGCATCGAGCGTCTTTCCCTCGATTTTCAAAGCAATATGGCGGAATACGCCTTGACCGAAGACGTGGGATATCTAGCGGTGGGAAGGCTTCGCCTCGAAGAACTTGGGGGAGTGCTTCAAGAGGCGCGGGAACTGGCTGCCCGGAGTGATCTGCTGACCACCCTGGAAGGGGCGGTAGAGGGGATGGAAACCCAGAAATCCGAGTGTGAATCCCTGACGGACCTCATGGAAAGGAGCAATACGGCTATTTCGGAGGAAAGAGCCAGACTGGATGAGGCGGCTGTTCAATATATGGACCACGCCAACGGATTTTTGGAGGGTCAGAACGAGGCATTGCGCCGAGAGATCGCCACAGGGGCCGGAATGACCCAACTCGAGGAGCGCCTGTATACCATCCGCAAGATCCGTGAAGTGATCGAACAGGGATACCTTGTGCGTCTCAGGAACTTAGGGGCCCAGGCCGTCGGAAATCCCGAAGGTCTACTCGACGCCGCCGAACGATTCGCCTCCATCGAAGGGACCCTCTCCGAACTTTCGACCATCACGTACGATGAGACCGGTTTGCTGCAACTTCAGAGAATTCACGAAGCGGCGACGGTCTATAAGGATGCCACCGAGCAGTTGAGAACGGAATGGCTGCGGTTGCGCGAGTTCGGCTTCCAGCAGGAGTCGGCGGCCCGCAGCCTGCTTGAGGAAGCGAGGGTTTTGGCGGAAGGCGGAATGGCGGAAACCGCCGGGTTGGCCGGGCGGACCATGGACAATTTGTCGTCGGCCTCCCGCATGGTCATTTTTGGACTGGTTATCGCCCTGATTCTGGGTTTGTCCGCGGCCACAGTCATCACACGCAGCATTACGCGGCCCATCCAGAGGATCATCGAGGGAATCCAGAGTGCTTCCGAAGAGGTGGCGTCCGCTTCGGATCACGTGTCCGCTTCGAGCCAATCTCTGGCCGAAGGTTCGTCGGAACAAGCCGCGGCGTTGGAAGAAACGTCCGCTTCCCTGGAGGAAATGGCCGCCATGAGCAAGCAGAACGCGGACCATGCGGCGCACGCCAATCAACTGATGACCAATGCAAACCGTCTTGTGGAGGAAGCGCTTGCTTCCATGCAGCGGCTTACACGGTCCATGGAAGAGATTTCTAACGCCAGCGACGAGACCACGAAGATTGTCAAGACCATTGATGAAATCGCTTTTCAAACGAACTTGTTGGCGCTGAATGCCGCGGTGGAAGCGGCCCGCGCCGGGGACGCGGGGGCGGGATTCGCCGTGGTGGCGGATGAGGTCCGGAACTTGGCTTTGAGGGCTTCGGAAGCGGCCAAGAGCACGGAAAGTCTCATTGAGGGCACGGCCCACAAGGTGGAAGAGGGAAGCCAACTGGCCGTGAAGACCAATCAGGCGTTTCAGGAGATGGTTGCCGGCGCCTCCAGGGTGGGGGAACTGCTGTCCGAAATCGCCACCGCATCCAAAGAGCAATCCGCCGGTATCGAACAGGTCAACCGCGCCGCGGTGGAGATGGACAAGATCACTCAACGGAACGCGGCTACCGCGGAGGAGTCGGCGGGTGCTTCAGAGGAACTGACGGCTCAAGCAGAAACACTGAAAGGCTTTGTGCGGGGACTTATCCTTCTGGTTCGGGGAGGCGATTCCAAAGGGATCGGGGGAAAGCCGGGGGACCGCGTGAAAACCGGGACCGAGGAAGGTCTCCCGTCGGTCAGATCGGCCCGGTCTTCGGTACGGGACCGAGCCCCCGCCCAAGCGGCGGATAGAGACCAAGCCCGGGAGGTTAAGCCGGAAGAGGTTATTCCGTTGGGACGGGAAGAATTGGAGAAGTTTTGACCGTGGGTCCGTAAGTCGAAGGCGCCTGCCGATTCGGCCGAAAACAGGGCGGATAGGAACGCCTGCGAACCGCCCATGGAGCGGAAACGGACTTCCGGCGGGCGTTGCGCGCCATGGGGCGCGGCCGAAACGTGTGCGATCCGGATCGAATGTCTGGTGCAGGGATGTCGGGACACTATTGACATGACCGATGCATGGAGTTAACATGCATCAGAAATGTAGATGGAAAGGGGGTGTCCCGATGTTGAAGATCCGTAGGATTGAGAAGAAGATCGTTCAGTCCGGCAGCAAACCGGCTACGTGACACGGTCCGGAAAAGTAGCTGTCCGGCGGACAGCCGAGTATATGACGTGAACAAGGGCGAAGCGGTTTCGGCTCGACATGCTTCGCGGCGGCTCGTAAAGACGGCGTTCCACATCCGTCCATGCGGGCCGTTTCTCTTCAGGCCGGTGAAAACCACGATCCGCCGGCGCGCCTCTGGTGTGACGCTTCATCCTTTCCCCCTGTGCGCCCCGTTCAGACCGGCTTCACTGCGGCGTACCGTATGTACGCCCCATTCCTCAGGATTCGCCACGCCGGAGGCGTGGCCGAAGGCGCGGCCGGCGTCTCATCGTTTTGCGCAGGCCTGCCCGCAATGGTTTCATCAACGGGCTGTTATGCCGGGTCCCCTCCGTTGGAGGCAAGTCCGTTCCGGAGGTCCGCAATCGATCGACGCTCCGACCGAGCCCTCGCACAGCCGCAGTGTTCTTTCCCTTTCCGGGAGACGGCAACGGGCATGATATGATCTCGATTCATCCGGATTTTTCTATTGTCGCCCGCAGACAGGAGGGGGTTCTCTGCGGTTACGGGCCGGGGCGTCGGCGGTGAGAGCGCCATTTTCTGCACGCTTTCGAGATAATCCGGGGCGCAGTTCAGGTAGAAGGATAACGCCTTGGAGAAGTTCTTTCCCACCAGGCCATCGACAAACAGCAGGCTGATATCACGCGTCTGAAGCAACACGTTCTGGCAGCCGATGAGGATTCTCCGTTCTTCCATGGACAACTCCCGGAGCAAACCCTTGAGGGCGCTGCGGGCTCGGGGCTGATACATCCAGAAGTACATGAGATCCAGGGAATGAATGATGATGATCTTCTCCAGGTCCCGAACCTCCGCACCCGCCGCCCAGCGGAGTTTCTCCACGGACTCGAGCACCTCCAGGACGGGGGCTTCGGGAAAGCGGAGTTCGAGCTGTGCGTACGTGTCGAACAGCTGATCCAGCTTGCTTTGGTAGTCCCTCCGGCGCAAAGCAATATTTTCCAGGCGGTCCGCCGTCCCTTCGATGAGTCCCGCCACCGTGTCGGATGCCGCCTTCGAGATAACGGCGGCCCATTTCTGAAGGATATCGGTTACCTGAGGAGTTCCCGCCGCGAACAGGATGCCTCCTAAAGCCGAGTTGAAACCCACGGCCAAAGGAATGGAAAGGATACTCCGGAAAAAGTTGGCGATGACGGCGCCCCGGGGCAAGCCCCGAAAGGCGTTGTGACTGGAAAGGTACAAGCCGTTGACTGCGGCCATGACGGTGTAAAGCAGCACCGGGTTGGTGGCTGTGGTGATCCCGAACGCACGGTCCAGCACTGCGGTTTTGACCACGTAATCCAATAAGGGTACCGAAAATCCGGTGAACATAAGGGAATCCGTGATCCGTTCCCAGCTTACGTAATCGTTCCATCGCAGAAGCGGAGATCTCCGGATCCCTCCGCCTCCCAAAACGGACTGAAGCACGTTTCGAAGCCCCGTGATTCCAAACCAGATGAACGCGCCGAAGTAGGCCAGGATCCACCAGTCCTTGGTCAGGGCGAATGTGGCGAAGGCCGGAACGAATCCCAGGAACACCTTGAGTGCGTTTTTGAGACCTGTGTTCATGTACCTCAGGGAGACCGCCCGGCGAACCGTCCGGATTTCGGGGGATTCCAGGGAAAGCCCGTTGGAATGTCCTTCCGCAATGCCTCCGAGTGTTACGATGTTCCCGAGACGGCTTATGAGGGTGGAGTCCTCCCGGATCACCCAGTCCGCTTCTTTAGTTTCCCCCAGGAAGGTCAAAATCCGCGTGCGTCGCGCCCAATCGAAAAAGACTTGAACGACGGCATTGGGACTCGTCCGCGGGCAGCGGGTAATGCGCAACCGGGCCTCTGTTCGGATGGGGAGGATTTCTCGGGGGGAAATGCCGTGACTCCATATCTGCTTCCGGGATCGCCCAGGCAGCGTTTCGATGACGGCCAAGCCCATTCCGTGCACCCGCCGGGAGCGGCCCGTCGAGTCGCTGCCGATGCGCGATTTCAACGGGATGCCCTTGTACATGGCCTTAAAGTCCGCGATGTCATGAAGAATCTGGGTCAGTTTGTGAATCCGCTCCTCCCGGTCCGCATAGTTGGAGAGCTTCAGACGGTCGACGATTTCGGCCGTTACCCGCTTTAATTGGATCACGTTGCCGTCGTTGATGGCGCGCTGCAGTTCGGCGATGGCCGGGATGTGGGAGGTTTTCCCCTCTGCATAATCCTTCAGGTTGAAGATTTCGAGGCGTGTGATCATGCCCTGGCAGTCGTAGAGAAGTTCGATGACGTCTTCCGCTTTCAGGTTGCTGAGGTTCAGCGTGATGCGGAAAGCGGAGTGAAGCCGTGCGAGACGATCCACGAGGGCGCAGGGGGAGAGCTGCAACAAAGGGGGAGTCAGCGAGCGATCATCGCAGGGAACCGCGGGATCCGGGATTTCCGGATTTTGGCGGGGCTGGAGATACCGCTCCAGGATAAAATCCGAATCCACGAGGTCCATTTCCCGGACCAGTCCCGAGATTCTCTCCCGTTCTTCCGGCGAAGCGCGCTCGAATTCCTTTCGGAGTGCGGAGACCCGGTCCTTCATGGCCGTGACGAGATGCTTGTGGATGAACTCCGAAAGGTGGATGGAGGAAGGCTGTCCGGTGCCCACAAAATGAAGAAAGTCGGACTCATCCAAAGGAGGCGCATCCAAGCCGAAGTCTCTGTTGATGGAGATTCTGTGCCTGGTGTTGAACTCCTGAAGAAGTCTCAGAACGTGTTGTTTCTCGAATTCGGAAACCTCTCTTCCTTCGGCCATGAAAGACATCACCGAATCTTCGGCCAGGAAGCAGAGGAAAGCCTGTGTATCCGGAAAACCTCTGGGCACCCAGATCAGTTGAGCGTACTTGTCCCGGAAACGGGTCTTGAATTCGATGCCGATGCGCACCGTGATTCCCATGATATCGGCGGCTTCCAGGAGTTCCACCGCAAACTTGGCTTCCAGATAGTTGTAATAGATCACCCTCAGCCGGCGGATGCCTTTGATCCAGGCGTCCATAATGAGGTGACTGGAGGATTTGCGGCCTTTGGTGTTGGCGTCGTGGACATGGTCGTCGAAGGAAAGCTGGTTCCATGCTTCGGGCATCTCCAGAAGGTGGTAACGACGGAGCATGGCGCGGACGATCTTGGGCTTTCCCGAGGCCGTGGTTCGGAAATCGTGGGCCAGCTCGAGCTGCCGTTCGTAATCCCCATGGGCCCGCACCAGCTCTTTCATGATCTGCAGAAGCACCCTCGCCGTATTCCGGGGCATAGGCCCGGCTCCCGAATGAAGTACCTCGTCTCTAAGGCAGCGCAAGGCATCCAGACGGTCGCCGACTTCTCCGGCTTCCAGGGATTGCAGCAGATGGACCAGGGCGTGGGCGATGCGCAGTCCTTTGGATTCGGCCATTTCTTTGATGCCCGAGGGATGCAGATGCGGGAAGAAAACCTTTTTGGCGCGGCTTCGGATTCGATCGCGATGAAGTACGTCGTTGACGATCTCCAGGAGTTGACGATCTCTCTTATCGAACAGGAATCGGACCATAGCGTTGGGTACCTATCAGGCCGTTGAAAAACGCGATCTGCTGTCACGCCTTTGGCGTGACGCTTCGTCCTTCGTCATTGCGGCGTAGTAGTGGTACGCCTCATTCCTCGGGATTCGAGCGCCTTGCATCTCATCGTTTTTCACCAGCCTGCCCGCATAGCGGTTTATCCACGGGCTGCACCGATGGGACACGGGTGATGGTATCGTCGGGGCCGTCGGCTGTTTTCCCGGCATTATAGAAAGAAGCAATGTTGGGGCCAAGAAATCGCCACGAGTACTCTTCGTGAAAAGTGTCATGAAATTGTAATATACGCAGGGGGTTCGGGTAAACCCGTTTTCGTCGAGACGCCGAAAACGGAAAAGGAAGGGTCGCGGCGTGGGGAGTGGGACGCGCGGAAGCGGCGGGATCCCCGTGAAACGCTGCGTCGTCCGATTCGGGCAGCGGAGAAGCGAAGGCAAAATCCATTGGATGAGTGGTGGGTCGGGCGGTTTGTAGAGGGAACGGGGCCGGAATCGTGATTCCGGACCCGTGGTGAATGGCTCGGGATTTGGATCAACTGCCCGTGGCGTACTCGTAGTTCATGATCTCGGTTTCCGGAATGAATGTATTGGGAACTTTGTTCTCGCGCATTCTGTCGTAAATCATGGCATTTCCTCCGAACAACACAGAGCGGGCGTCGTATCCCAGAAGCCGGAGGTAACCCGCAATATACGAGCTGGTCTGGCCTGTATAACAATAGATGACATTGGGTATCCGGGTGGACAGAGTCAGAAGATCCGTCGTGCTCTTGAAGGGTGTTTCGTCGGGCGGATAATTGACGGCGCCGGGAAGGTGTCCGTGTTTTTCATACAGTTCCGTCGGCCAGTAATTGATAATATAGAAGCCGCCGTTGTCATAGAAATCGTTGAATAAACAACAATGCCCCAACATGACCGGTCCGTATCCCTCGGCGAAGAGGGTTCGGGCGCGGGCCTCCAATATCTCGGGGGCGCTTGTTTTGCCGGTGGTGAGCTGCGGCAGGGTTCCCTTGGGATTCTTCGGCGGTGAGGGCGTGTGGACGAATTGATCCGCCCGGTTGTTACTCAAATTCTTCAACCAGGATTCCTGCGCAAAGACGGCGGCCCAGGAGCCTATTCCCCACTTCAGGGAAACCGCATTGGAATACCCCAGTGCGCGCAAGAGGGAAACGGCGTAGGCGGACGCCTGTCCGGCGAAACAGATTACGACGATGTTCTCATAGGCGGGGGCGTCGATCCCTTTCACATGATCGTATATACTTTGGAACTCCATGTTGTGGGACCCGGCGATGTGTCCCCGGGCGAACGCCTGAGGCGAACGGATGTCGATAAGATACTGCGCCTTGGGTTTGGTCAGCAGATTGGTTCGGAGGGCCGACGCCGCGATGACGAAGGGTCCTCCCTCGTGCAGGTAATCCCGTTCGGTTTCGAAGAAGTTCAAAAGTACTTGGGATTCGTCCACGACCTCCGGGGCTCGCGGTGCGGTAGCGCATTGGGAGAGGCCCAGAAAGCCAGCCAGTCCGATCAAGCATAAAGCGAAAAAACGTTTGTATGCCAGGTTCCGCATAAAATGTTTCCTCCCGATCCTAAGATACATTATTCAGCAGGTTCCATAGGATTCCGCCGTTTTTCCCAACTCTTGGGAAGTTTCCCGTCCACCGTAATATGCCGATTGGCGCTCTTTTCCCAGTCTTCTTTCAAATCCGAAGCAAACAAGTACAGCTCGCGATTACGGGTGGGCGTTTCCATTCTCCCTGGAGCGATATGACAGCTGTCATAGCAGGAGCGGCCTGGGTCCACCTGGGTCCGCGTGGTCCATCGGAGAATATTGTGGGGCGTGGTGTAATTATACGTGGTTTTGGCATCGAAAGCCGGCATGGGATCGATTCCGTATACGGACCACGTGTCGGGGGCGGCCAGGGTCCGCCTCAATAACGCGTATTTGAAGGGTTTGTCTTCGGGAATGGGATTCAGCCCGATTTTGAAGCTCAAATGCGAAGGAATGCGTGCGCCGGCTCCTCCCACATGACAACTGCCGCAATTGTTATAGTCCTGTGAATGACAGACATGGCAATCGAAGGTTTCGATATGCGTTTCGTGATAGATATTGGATTCCGCCGTGTCGAAATGACAGTTGTCGCATTGCGGCCTGAGCGGGGACCGATAACGGTTCTTGTATACCTTGCCGTCGCCGTGTATCTGCTTCCGGGTGTGGCAATCGAGACAGGTGAAACCGGCCTGGGTCAGATGAACATCCGGTTTGGCGCCGACGCCGAGTCCGAAGTAGGCGTGGCCGCCGCGACTGCTGTGACAAGCCACACAAGTGTCCCGCATGTCCGGTGTGCGGGAGAACTGATGTCCTTTGTAGAGACCGCCTCCGGCCGCTTTGGGACGATTGACATGACAGTCGCCGCAGCCGGCGTGACAGGTGGCGCAATGCTGTTCGTAGCCTGCATGCAGCGATTTGGGGACCGCATCAAAAGACACCCGGCCCATGCGGACCGCCACGCTGTTTTTTTGTCCCCATCCCTGTTCGTGCAAGCTGTCCGCGGTGTTCCTGACAATGTCCTCGTGGCAGTCGCCGCACACGGCCTGGGCCTTGGAGGAAGGCTGTTTCGTGAAGTCCCCGGAATGAGCCAGTTCCTTGTCGCCGGTCCCGTCCTTGCCTCCGTGGCAGGAGGTACAGGACAGACGGCCGTGTTCGGAGTTCCGGAAAACCTCATATCCCGGTCCTCCCAGGAAGACCCTGTCAAAGGGTTCGATGTGGGGGGCGGCGCCGCCGCAACCCTCCACGGGAGGGTCGGTATCGGGGCATGCTACGGCGCGGAGCGTGGCATAGCTCGTATGGCAGGCGGCGCACGAACCGCCGGTATCTTTCGAGGCGCTCTCCATCGGCAGCCGCTTGGGTTCCGTGCAGCTTGTCTGCCATGTAAGGAGCGCCGCCGCCAACAGGCACAACAGGAGAAAGTAACGATGCATGGGAGTTCCTTATCCAGCTGTTGAACAATGCGATCGGCCGTCACGCCAACGGCGTAGACGAAGGCGTGGTTTGCGTTTCACCGTCTTGCACCAGCCTGCCCGCCATGCCGTTTATCAACGGGTTGCTGCAACCAAGAAATCCATGCCTCTTCCAAACCACCGAACGCATCCCGCCGCGTCCGGTTCTTTCCTGGCATACATTCATTGGATGAACATCGGGGACGGAGGGCGGCCGGAATATGCAATCCGGGTATGAGTGGATACTGAAACTCATTCTTTTGCATACGTTTTTATATAAGAGAGCCGTGGTTCGAGGTCAAGCGGGAAATTGGGTGTCGGGAGACGGAAAACCCGGTCCCAACGATTCCACACTCTCGGATCCGGTGTTGACTCACACTGGATTGGGTGTATATAAGCGTATTCTATGGAATGGCTTACTCCGGATACCGGCATGGAAATGGGGAGGACCTGCGCCTGCTTCAACCTTCGCAAAGCGGCCCGTTCCGTCACCCAACTGTACGACGAAATCCTCCGGCCCACGGGGCTTCGATCCACGCAGCTATCGCTGCTGGCCGGGACGCTCGTACTGGAACCGGTGACCCTATCCCGCCTGGCGCGAGCTACGGGCACGGATCGGACCACACTGACACGGAATCTCAGAATCCTGGAGTTCCGAGGGTTGATTCGAATCGAACCGGAGACGGATCGCCGGAAACGTGCGGTTCACCTGACGGAGCAGGGCAGAGAGGTCCTGGAACGGGCCCGCCCCTTGTGGCTGGAAGCGCAGGCAAGGGTGGTGGCGTCCTTTGGGGGGGAACGGTTTGAACGGTTGATCGGGGAGCTTGCCCACATGGTGAAGGTCTTGCGGCGGCCTTAGCAGGCTGGTGAAACACGCGATCCGCCGTGTTGCGCTTCGTCCTTCGTCATTGCGGCGTACGGGTTGTACGCCTCATTCCTCAGGATTCGCGCGCCTTGCGTCTCATCGTTTTTGACCAGCCTGCCCGCAACACGGTTTGTCAACGGACTGCCGGCAGGCTGGTGAAACACGCGATCCGGGGTTACGGCGGCGGCGCGGCTTGCACACCGCATCGTTTGCCATCAATTTGCCTGCCATGCGGTGCACAACGGGCTGTGAACGAGCCGCCGGTCCTTTGGATCACCGGGCGGGGAGGAGTGATTACGGAAGTGCTTCGATGGCGAAGTCGTGCTCGGCGGCCGTGAGGCCCGGGGCCGGCGCGCTATGGAAACCATGAGGGCTGGAAAACGGCGGTCTGCGGAATGGAGACCGCTCAACGGGCGGAAGGAGCGGGTATGGGCGATGTTTACGACGATCTCCAGGAACAACTGGATCAGTACTCCGTATTTCCCAAGACCTCTTCGGGTGTGGAACGGGACATCCTCCGGGGATTGTTTTCCCAAGAAGAGGCGCGCATGTATCTTCTCATGAGTCTTCTCCCGGAGACGGCGTCCCGGGTGGCCGAAAGAACCGGCCGGGACTTGGGAGAGACGGAAGCGCTGCTGGAAGGAATGGCGGACAAGGGGTTGCTTTTCAGGCAACGGAAACCGGAAGGCGCCCGGTACGCCGCGGCGCCCTATGTGGTGGGCGTGTATGAGTTCCAGGTCAAGGACATGGACCGGGAGTTCGCCCGCCTGAACGAGCAGTATTTTGAAGAGGCTTTCGGCGAGCAGGCCACCCGGCAGTTCAGCCTCATGAGACCCATCCCGGTCAATCGCTCCATAGCGGTGGGCTGGCCCGTGGCTCCCTACGATCAGGCCTGGGAAATCCTCAAGGATAAGACCCTCATCGCCGTTGCGGATTGCATCTGCAGAAAGCAGCAAAAACTCCTGGATCAAGGGTGCGACAAACCCAGGGAGGTATGTTTCATGTTCGGGTCCCACGCCCGGTATTACATGGACCGCGGCATGGGTCGCGAGGTGTCTCGCGAGGAGGCCTTCAAGATATTGGAGGCCTGCGAAGAGGCCGGTCTCGTTCTCCAGCCGTTCAACGCCCAGAATCCGGGAGGAATGTGCAACTGCTGCGGGGACTGCTGCGCCATGCTTCGGGCGCTCAAGAAACACCCGTCTCCGGCGCGGATGACGTTGTCCAATTACTATGCCGAGGTGGACCCCGAGGAATGCGTGGCCTGCGAAGCCTGTGTGGAACGTTGCCAGATGGACGCCGTTCAGGTGGGGGAAAAGGGGGTCGCCGAAGTCGACCTGAACCGCTGTATCGGATGCGGGCTGTGCGTAACCACCTGTCCCACAGGCGCCGTCGCCCTCCACATGAAGCCGGAAGAAGAACGACAGGTTCCCTGCGTCTCCGGAAAGGAAGCCTTTATGCAAATGGCTCAGGTTCGAGGCAAGTCTCTGATACCCTTGGCGTTTCTGTCCGGCAAGGACTGATCCCCGGATTCCGGGGAACGGTACGGGTTTTGATAGACCGGGTCGTGAGCCCGGCTGCCGAATCAGTACTCGATTCCAATGCGTGCGGGTACGCCGGCGTGGTAATAATGCTTGCGGTCCCGGATTTCCACCACGTGATCCGCCCGTTGGATCACCAGCGGGTGTGCTTTCTGACCCGTGAGAACGAGATGGGTGCCCTTGGGTTTGGTTTCCATGAACTCGAGGAGCGCTTCCACGGGGATGAGTTGAAAGTACACCGCCATATTGATTTCATCCAGGATCATAAGGTGATACCGCTCCCCGTGCATGAATTCCCGGGCCATTTTCAAGGCCCGCTGCGCCTTGACGGCGTCCAGGGTATGGCGAGGGAGGGTTCGGGTTGGGGTCTGTGAAATGTATCGGAACCCGGGTCTGCCCACAGGCAAGAGGAGGAGATCGTGGGGAAACCAGTCGATGAGGGTTTCTTCCCCCCTGCGGGAAACGGGTTTCATGAATTGGAACATGCACACGCATTTTCCGGACAAGAGGGCGTTGACGGCTTCTCCCAAAGCCGAGGTGGTTTTTCCTTTTCCTCCGCCGGTGTATACGCGAATGGTTCCCGTGTGCATGGAAAGCCTCCGTTGCGATGTGGCCGACATCCGTCAAGAGATTCGTTCATTGAGCGTGTACGAGGGGTATGTCCTTGAAGTGTCGCACCAGTGTAGCGCCCAAACGGTCCAAATGCAAAGAGAATACTTCGAGGACCTGCGTTTTCCGGACGGCTCCGGGCGACGACTCGTTGAACGGAGACCGTTTATGAACCCGGCGGGATAGGTTCGGGGCTCTTTCCCGCCCCTTCTTCCGAGACGTTCCGGGGCCGGAGTGCGCCCCCGGTTTTTTTCGTCCCGGAACCCGGTGATTCCATTGGATGCGCTACGGGGGGATTGTGCAGTCATGTAATGTGTGGCATGCTAAAAATTCGCGGCTTGAAGGCCGTGAGGCGAAACCCATGAACGCCGGAGGCCCGTCATGAGCCAAGACCTTGAAACCGGCGAATGCAAGGTCGAACAGAAAGCCGAGGAAACTCACCGTACGGCGATTCCGGAGATCGTCCGGCGCATCGTGGACTCGTGCAGCGATACCGAGTGCTTTGACCATTTGGGGCCGGGACCCATTCCCTCCCGCCAAACGGTCATCGATACGCTGCAAACCTCGCTTCGCGTTCTATATCCGGGGTACTTTGCGTCGACGCGGATCGATCCCATGAACATCGAGTACTACCTGGGTCAGGAAGTGACCCGTCTGTTCGATGCATTGTCCGAACAAATCACCCTGGCCGTTCGGCATGACTGCCTCCGGTACGATCAGCCGTGCAGCCGGTGCACGGACCGGGGACGGAAAACGGCCGTCGATTTCCTCCGGCGGCTTCCCGGGCTGAGAACGGTGCTGGCGGAGGATGTGCGCGCCGGATACGAAGGGGACCCCGCGGCCAAGAGTTACGATGAGATCATCTACTGTTATCCCGGCCTCCTGGCCGTCACCGTATATCGGTTGGCGCATGTGCTGTACGAATTCGGAGTTCCCCTGCTGCCCCGAATCATGACGGAATACGCCCACAGCCGAACGGGAATCGACATTCATCCGGGGGCCCGGATAGGCCGGAGTTTTTTCATCGATCACGGAACGGGAGTGGTGATCGGAGAGACCACGGTTATCGGCGACCGGGTTCGTCTATACCAGGGAGTGACGCTGGGGGCCCTGTCGCTTCCCAAGAACGCGGGAACGTTGTACAGGGATCGAAAGCGACACCCGACGCTGGAGGACGATGTCATTATCTATGCGGGCGCCACAATCCTCGGGGGGGGTACGGTCATCGGAGCCCGCAGCGTGGTGGGCGGCAACGTGTGGCTCACGGAGTCCATTCCACCCGACACCAAGGTTGTCCTGAAGACGCCCGAGCTGGCCTTCAGGGGACCCGATCCCGCGGAATCCTCCGCCGAATGGGGCGGGCTTACTCGGAGCGCAGGATGATTCCAAACCAAAATCTGTATTCGGATGTTTCCAAGACCGTGGGCGGAACCCCCATGGTCGTATTGAACCACATGGCGCGGGGGCTTCACGCGGCCGTTTACGCCAAGCTCGAATTCAGAAACCCATTGGGCAGCGTGAAGGACCGTATCGGAGTGTCCATGATCGAGGCCGGCATCGCCGAGGGCAGGATCCGGGACGATACGGTCATCGTGGAGCCCACCAGCGGCAATACGGGCATCGCCTTGGCGTTCGTGTGCGCCTTGAAACGCCTGCGGCTGATACTCACGATGCCGGAAACCATGAGTATGGAACGCCGAAAGCTCCTGAAACACTTAGGAGCGGAACTGGTCCTGACACCGGGAAACGAAGGGATGAAAGGAGCCGTGGCCCGGGCCGAAAATATTGTCTCGGAATCCCCCAACGCGTTCATGCCCAATCAGTTCGAGAACCCGGCCAATCCCGAAATTCACCGGAAAACCACGGCGGAGGAAATCTGGCGGGACACCGGGGGAGTCGTGGATATTTTCGTTGCGGGAGTCGGAACGGGCGGAACGATTACGGGCGTGGCCGAGGTGATCAAGTCCAGGAAGAAGGATTTTCGCGCCGTGGCCGTGGAACCCGCCGACTCGCCGGTCCTGTCGGGCGGAATGCCCGGATCGCACAAGATCCAGGGAATTGGGGCGGGGTTTATACCCAAGGTTTTGAATACGCGGATCCTGGATGAAGTCATCGCCGTCACCAATGCACAAGCCTTCGAAACGGCGCGGGACCTGGCCGGGATGGAGGGACTTCTGTGCGGTATCTCGTCGGGCGCCGCCGTGGCCGCGGCCCTGGAACTGGCCCGAAGACCTGAAAATCGGGGAAAGCATATCGTCACCATGCTTCCGAGCACCGGCGAGCGTTATTTGAGCACGGAACTGTTCCTATAGCGGTCTATCGAACCCCGTCCGCGGCGTGTGTGGCTCATTCTCGAATTTCATTCCTCCTCCCCGGCGTATACGGGCTTGTCAGCCCGTCGATACACTGTATTGCGGGCAGGCCGGTGCAAAACGATGAGATGCAAGCCACGCCTTGGGCGTGGGGCGAATCCTGAGGAATGAGGCGTACAACCAGTACGCCGCAATGACGAAGGATGAAGCCCAACGACGCAGATCGCGTTTTTCCAACGGCCTGTTGTGCGGCGAGTCCCTGCCTGTGGAAAATCCCGAATCGGAATAGGGCTCGCGCGGAATGTGTCGCATTCTTGTACGGAGCCCGTCGCCGAAACCAACAAGGGTAACTTCCCGAATATACGGTTATATTCCCATCCTGCGTAAAAACATGTCGCATTTTCCTACAGTAGCTCTTGGTCCGTTCCAGGGCCGTAAACGTTCCGAATCCGAATTTATAAGTACTTTGTAGCAGTTACGCCGATCCATGTTCTTGGCATGCTTCTTGGTCTTATTGAGGGCAAAACCGGACTTCAGGAACAAGGAGGGTGGTCATGGACGGAAAACGTGCAATTCGGGAGAAGCTCCCGCAATCCTCGGGCCGCACGTGCGTATGGGTCCATGAGGGTATGGTGTCGCATCGATGGTGTATCAAGGGGTATGAGTGCGGTCGGTGCGAATTCGACCAGACGATGACGGACTATTATGCCGCGCCGCCGGCGGTGTCCGAACTCCCTCGGAAAGCGGCCTGACCCTGAGTCCCCTTCCGTGGCCCCATCGGACCGGAAGGCGCGGCAGGCCGGCGAATCCTGAGGAATGAGTCGTACATGCAGTACGCCTCCATGCCGAAGGATGAAGTCCAAGGAAGCGGATCGCGTCTTTCAACGGCCTGCCGGCCGTGTTCAGCATCGGAAAGGAGTTATGCAATGGCTGACAAAGTGAATACGAAGCGAGACCGTCTCGTGGTGGATAGAGATCCCTGCATTTGGATGACGGCGGGTGTCGTACCGTACAAGTGGTGCGATATGAATTACGACTGCATGAATTGCCCGTTCGATAAGGGAATGGGCCGAAAGATGGCTCGGGAGAGCAATCTGGAAGGCGTGAGCGGCACGTGGCGTGACGTGTTCAAAAAGCTTCCCGCCGAGAAGAGGTACTGCAGGCATATGTTGAGCCGGTTCGTAACCTACAAGATCTGTACGAACGCGTTCATGTGTCACAAATGCCAATTCGATCAGATGATCGAAGACAGCATGCATGTCACGGATCCTTCTCCGGTTCGCAACGAGGAACTGGTGGAGGGGTTCCGGTATCCCAAATTCTACTACTTTCACAGGGGTCATGGATACGCCATGGTGGAATACGGCGGGCGGATCCGCGTGGGCATGGACGACTTCTCCGCGTGCCTGGTGGGAATCGCGGATCGGGTGGACGTTCCCGGATTGGGAGAACGGGTTCGTGCGGGCGAAACCGGATGGGCCGTCACCCGGGAGGGGAACCATGCAGACATGCTGTCCCCCATGGAGGGAGTGGTTACGGCGGTTAATTACCGGGCCGTAAAGGAACCGGCTCTGTTGAACCAGTCCCCCTACGAACAGGGTTGGCTGTATATGTTGGAGCCCGTGGGACTGAAAACCGGCTTGAAGAACCTCCTGTACGGAGAAGAGGTGTCCGGATGGGTTCGAGCCGAGGTGGGTCGTCTGCGGCAGATCATGTCCGCTCACCTTGGACCCACGGCATCCGCGGGCGGTATGCCCGGCAGAGACCTCTACGACGCGCTCAGAGAGGTGGGATGGGACCGGTTGACCGGAGAATTCCTGCTTCATGCCTGAGCCGGCGGCCTTTGGTCGCGGCGGGGCATCCTCACTCTGACGATACGTTGCCTGTCCGTGTTCGGACCCGCCCGGGTCCCCGCGGACAGGCCTCATGGTGGCGTATCCTCAGGGCGTTTGCCGGATTCCCACTGCGGGGACGGTCGAGACCGCTCCGGCGGCAAGCGGACCCCCGTATGGAAGCCCCAGCGATACGCCGTGACGGGTCGCCCGTGTCGTTTATGAGACGAGAGTGAGCCTCGCCGTCTTTTTCGCTTCTCCACGCATCCCGCCTCTGTTATCCTTCCGGTGATACCTCGTTCGTCTCCGGGTTCCAGGCCGATCCCTCGAGGCCGTATCCGTTCGGAGCGACTGAGGAAACTTCAGTATCAAAGAGAAGGGAACATCGTGCAGGAACACCGTTTGAGCTATCGGGACATCTCGTACTGGCATAAATACCAACCCTATCTTCCCGAGTGGCTGGCCGTCCCTCCCGATGCCCCGCTTCAGGAGGAGTGGTGGACCTGGCGGCAGGGGGAGATCCATCTGGACCGCCTTGCGGCCGAAGAGGCTCCATTGACCGTGATCCTCCTGCACGGCGGCGGCGGGTACGGTCGCCTGCTTGCACCCTTTGGAACCATGCTGCGACGGGAAGGCTATGAGGTTGTGGCTCCGGACCTGCCGGGATACGGACTGAGCCGGGTGCCGCAAAGCCTTGTGGGTCATGACCTTTGGGTGGAATGCGCGGCGGACCTGGTGAAAGCCGAGCAATCGCGGGCGGGGCGTTCCGTGGTTCTTTTCGGCTTCAGTTTAGGCGGCTATGTCGCCTACTTGGCGGCCGCCAAGTGCAGGACCGTCGCCGGCATCGCGGCCACTACGTTGGCCGATCCCCGAATTCCTCAAGTACAAACGGAATTCGCCCGTCACCCGCTGCTTTCCAGGCTGGGACTTCCTTTGTTGCCTGTTCTGGATCGGCTGTGCGGGCGTATGCGGTTTCCCATTCAGTGGGTTGCCCGGATGCAGGCCATCTCCAATGACCCGGAGCTGGTTTCGGTGTTTCTCGAGGACAGGTGCGGTGCGGGCAAGCCGGTGTCCGTGCATTTCATGCGGTCCCTTTTCGAGACCCGGCCGGACATCGAGCCCGAGGAGTTCGACGTGTGTCCGGTACTCCTCGCGCATCCCGGCGCGGACCGATGGACCACCGTGGAAGCGAGCCGGTTGTTTTTCGACCGCATCAAGGCCCCGAAACGATTGGTGCTCCTCGACCACTGCGGGCACTTCCCGATAGAGGAACCCGGTATATCCCGACTCAGAGAAGCCGTGGTAAGCTTTCTCGCTGAACTCGTTTCGGACGTGCGGGAATCACCCGGCGAGGCGTTGCGATCCGTGGTCTGAACTGAGAGAAAATCGTCCGGCCCCGAAACCCGCTGTAACCGTGTGTGGCGACGAAGGCTCCGCAGCAGTCCGTTGGAGTTTGAACGGGAGGAATTCCCATGGGGTACAGCGAAGCTTTGGATTCCCGGGTCGGGGAAGTGGTTTCCCTTTGGGGCGCTGCGCGGCGGAAGATGTTCGGTGGAACTTGTTATCTGATCCATGGCCACATGATGTGCGGCGTGATCGAGAACCGCCTGATCCTTCGTCTGGGGGAAGACCAGGCCTCCGAAGCGCTGAACCGACCTCACATACAGCCGTTCGATCTGACCGGGCGCCCCATGAAAGGCTGGGTGATGGTGGAAGCCTCTGGATTGAAAGGGACCGCCTTGAAGCGATGGCTCGACTTGGCACTGCGGTTTGTGGAAACTCTTCCACCCAAATAATCCCCGGTACGCGCTTCCTCCGGCGTCGTCCGGGGACCGCTTCATGACGAGTATGAAGGAACGGATGGAAATCAGAGGAGTCCTGACCCATGGCTATACCGGATTATCAGAAGATCATGCTGCCTCTGCTTCGATTCGCGGGGGACGGTAGGGAGCATTCGTCGCAGGATGCCGTTGAGTTCCTGGCGGATCAGTTCAAGCTTACCGAGGAAGACCGCCGTGACTTCTTTTCGGAGCGCCGGATACCCAGATTCGCAGCCCGCGTGGGTTGGGCTCGATCGTATTTGAAGAAGGCCGGTCTCCTGGAGGTGTCTCGACGCGGAGACCTTCGTATTACTCCCCGAGGTCTCGATGTTCTCAAGAACAGCCCCCCGGAGATCAATTTATCTTTCGTCAAACAGCTTGTGAAATCCGGCGAACCACCTCCCGAGAGCGAAGAATCCCCTGAGGAACAGTTGGAAAGAGCCTACCAGAAACTCCGAGAGAATTTGGCCGGCGAAATACTCCAAGCCGTTAAGGGTTGTTCACCGGTGTTCTTTGAGCGTCTTGTGGTCGATGTGCTCGTCGGCATGGGATATGGAGGCACACAACAGGATGCCGGCAAAGCCGTTGGAAGAAGTGGGGACAACGGCGTTGACGGCATTATAAAAGAAGACCGACTGGGTTTGGATAGGATATATATACAAGCCAAACGCTGGGACGGAGTGGTCGGTCGGCCGGAAATACAGAAATTTGCCGGTGCGTTGGCAGGCCATAAGGCGAGGAAAGGGGTATTCATAACCACCTCCAACTTTTCGAAAGAGGCCGTGGATTATGCGGCGAACATAGAGACCAGAATCGTCCTGATAGATGGAGAGACCTTTGCACAACTCATGATCGACCACAATGTAGGGGCTTCACTGGTAGCATCTTATGATATCAAGAAGATTGACTTAGACTACTTCAGTGAACCATAGTCCTCCATGGGCTGCCTTTAGGATGGCATGTCATGCATAGTTATATGGATGTATCCGTAAGTCAGCTTCAGCTAAGGTATAGTATATGTTAGGCTATCAGATTCCGATGATTAATCTATCAGGTGTTTATACTCGCTATGTCGAAATGATCCCGCGAAACTGCATGGGATCGCTTTTTTGGCCGGCGGCGCCGCCATTTGGGGATATCGGGGAAGCGCTTTCGCCGACACGCAAATTCGAGCGCGTTGGGGGGCGGGAGGCGAAGAGGGTCCGGGGACGGATAAGGCATGCGTGGAATTTAGCCTATACGCGGGCGATACCCAAAGCAGCGGGTGGAAATCTCGTAGGAAACCGGAACAAAGACAATCATCTGGACAATTTCAAGAAGGCTACAGTAACATAGCGGGTAGAAGTGGATTTCCGGAGAGGCCTCGGCGTGAGTACGGCAGGAGCGAGGGTGATGTCTGGGTTTGGATTTCGTTGGATCGTCCTGGTGTTTGCCGCTTGTATCATCCTGAACGGAATGGACCCGGCTTGTGAAGCAACCGGGGAGCCCGCTTCAGGAAGCCCAACGGCCTCGGGTTATATTGCGCCGGAAGTCCCTCCCGGGGATCTAACGGACCCGGCGGCCGAAGCGGGTGCTCCGGGTATGCGCGGGACGCCCTTGGGCGGTTCCGGTGGAGATGGGATCGCCGCGGCCGGGATATCCGAAAGCGTGGAAACCGCGGGAGCCGAGCCACCGGAGCCGGCGGAGATGAAACAGCGGCACGCCGCGCACGGCGTCGCCTGTGCGGATTGTCATGCCGACGATATGCCCCGGCGACGCGTTCCCACGAGGCGGTGCTTCGAATGCCACGGCGGCTACCACGACATGGCCGTGCGGACGGCGGAGGCGTTTCCCAACCCCCATGAGTCCCACGCGGGCCAAGTCCGGTGCGGTCGCTGCCACAGGGAGCATTCCCCTTCCGAACTCTACTGCAACCGGTGCCACGTATTCGAGATGGTCGTTCCATAACGGGCCGGCCGAAAAGGCCGCCCGCGCATCTCATCGTTTTGCACCAGCCTTCCCGAAATGGTGTTTATCGACGGGCTGGTAGAGCGTCTCATTGGCATATCCAGTTCATGCAACTCGACGGCCTCGACAAGGGGCGCAACTACGAAAGGAGGAGGTCACCATGGCCGACCACGAGGAAACGAAAAAGGGCCTTACCAGGCGAGGGTTCATCAAAACCGCGGCCATTGGAGCCGGGGCCTCGGCGGTGGGTGGTGTCGGTATCCTGAGGGATGCCGAAGCCGCCGTGAAAGAGCCGAAGTGGGACAAGGAAGCGGATATCGTAGTGGTGGGGTACGGGGGTGCGGGGGCCGCGGCGGCCATTACCGCGCACGATGCCGGAACCAAGGTGTTAATCCTGGAGAAAGCGGCCACGGGAGGAGGTTCCACCTATTTCTCGGGCGGGTTCTTCGCGAGTCCGCGCGACGTTGAGGGGACGGTGGACTATCTGATGGAATGCGCCAGGGCCGGCAACGGGACCCATTTCGACATCGACAGGGACACCCTTACCGCCTGGGCCGAGGAGGCCGTCCAGAACGAACCGTGGCTTCGCAGTCTGGGCGCGGAAGTATTCATCAGCCTGAAGGGCTGGTTCCCCTTCAAGGGAGCGGATTCCTACACCACCTGCCAGCTCAAGCCGGATCCCACGGGAGTCGGGCTTTGGAAGGCGCTTTCCGACGCCGTCGAGGCGAGGAAGATTCCGGTCCTGTATAACATGAGCGGAACGGAACTGGTGACCCGGGAAGCCGCGGGCGCATCCCAATGTGTGGAGGTTTTAGGTGTCGTTTCCAAAGGCCCCGACGGACAGACGGCCGTCAAGGCGGCCAAAGGCGTTGTATTGACCTGCGGCGGTTTCGATTACGATGAAACCATGATGAAAAACTTCCTGATGCCCTATCCCAAATACTCGGTGGGCCATCTGGGCAATACGGGAGACGCCGTCAAGCTCGCCGCCAAAACGGGAGCGGCTTTGTGGCATATGAACGTGGCGCCCGGGGTCCTCTGCTACAAGTTCCCGGAGGTCTCGGTGGCGTATCCTTCCTGGCTCCAGTTCCGGGCCATGAACCTGTCCCTGATTTTCGTGAACAAGCTCGGGAAGCGCTTCACCAACGAGGAAGGCACGTACGACGTAGTAGCGAAGGCCTTGGACAATTACGACACCGTGGCCATGGATTTCGTGAACATCCCGTGCTGGTCAATCTTCGATGAAAAGGCGCGGGTGCAAGGGCCCGCGGGACTGCCCATTCCCATGGGCAAGCCCGTCTATATGTGGAGCGACGATAACAGCGAGGAGATCAAGAAGGGCTGGGTCCAAAAAGGGGAAACCATCGAAGAACTGGCCGGCAAAATCGGTGTGGACCCGGCGACGCTGAGCAAGACCGTGGCCGCCTACAACAAGTATTGTGAGGAGGAAAACGATCCTGATTTCGGCCGCACGGACGGGTTGATTCCTCTCGAAGCACCCTTCTATGCCGTCAAGGGATATCCGGGTACGTGGGGGACCGGCGGCGGGCCCAGGATCAACACGAAAGCCCAGGTCCTGGACGTCCAAGGCAATCGCGTCGCCAGGCTGTATGCCGCCGGAAACGCTTCCGCCGTTCCGGTGGGGTACCTGTATCCGCTTAGCGGGACCTTCATCGCCGATGCCTTTGCCATGGGTCGCATCGCAGGCAGAACCGCCAGTGCGGAAACGCCCTGGTAATTGCGTCCCAAACTGCTGAAATCCACAAGGGGAGGAACGGCCCGGACATGGGACGCCGTATCCTCCCGTTTCTTGTTCTCGTGACACCGCTCCCGCGGTGTTACCAGGCCGTTGCAAAATGCGATCTGCGTTGTTGGGCTTCATCCTTCGTCCTTGCGGCGTACTGCAGGTGCGCCTCGTTCCTCAGGATTCGCGCGCCTTGCATCTCATCGTTTTTCACCGGCCTGCCCGCAATATTGATAGTTTCACGCCGGATTCGCGGCGCTCTGCGCAGTCCATATACGTTTACACTTCGCAGGACCGAGGAGTTGCCGTGTGATGAAAAGGGTCCGAAACGGAGTTCTTAACGAGGAGTGGGCGCAAAGCGCCTTGAGGGTGCGCGTTAGAGCGCGAGGGCGGGGTAACGAGAAGAAGAAAAAAAGGGTCGGGGGAAAAGCCCAACCCATGGATTTTACGGATGGTGGGCGGTCGGAGATTCGAACTCCGGACTTCCACCGTGTGAGGATGGCACTCTCACCGCTGAGTTAACCGCCCGAGCAGGATGTGTTCATAACGGAAACGCCGGCCTTTTGCAAGCGGAAAATCGGGTCCGGAACATCCTGCGCGGTCCCCGGTTTTCACTGGAAGAGACGGGGTCTATGCGGTATACTTTACTAGAGATGGAAACCGGCAATTCGGCGAACCCTGGCGGGTTTGGCCGACGAGGATTATCCAGTGGCGGCGTCTCCCATTCCAGGCCGTGTTCGATTTGCGCGCAACGCTCCGGCGTGGCTGTGGCTGGTTCCCCTGCTGCTGAGCGCGTGCGGCGCCCGGCAGATACCCGTGTCGGCGCCGCATCCCATTCCCCCGGATACTCTGGCCCAAACGGCCCGGAGTCAAGTGGGCGCGCCGTATCGGTGGGGGGGCGCTTCGCCGGCCTCGGGGTTCGACTGCTCGGGGCTCGTGCACTGGGTCTACGCACAGCATGGGGTCCAACTCCCCCGCATCACCCGGGAGCAAGTACTTACCGGGAGCAAAGTGCGTAGAGGCCGTCTCCAGTCCGGCGACCTGGTGTTCTTCGAAATCAAGAAGGACAAGAAGTGGCTTTCCTTCCTGGAGAAGGGAGACCTCCACGTAGGGATATACACCTTCAACGATCGATTCGTGCACGCCCCCAGCAGCGGGAAGCACGTCCGGGAGGACGCGCTCTCCAACGTGTTCTGGGACCGCCACTACCATCAGGCCCGCCGGATCCTTCCCACCCGGTGACCGCTTCCGCACCGGTCTGGAATATGCGGCGCAGACACCCCGTGTCTTTGGGACCCGGGATGAAGCCGCCTGCCCGAGCCATGCCCCCGGAGTGCCGGGTGCGGCGGCCGGATGCGGGTGTTTCCATGGCCGCTTTCCCCGGGATGAGCCGCTTCCCGATTTCCGCCGGCAATTACGCCTTGCAACGGCGCGGGGTTTTGGCCTACTAATAGGGAAGTTTTTCAGGAGGCTGAATCATGAACGTCGTCATCATCGGGGCCGTAGCGCTGGGACCCAAGGCGGCCTGCCGCCTCAAACGCCTGTGTCCGCCGGCTCATGTGACCATGGTGGACCGGGACCGGATCATCTCCTACGGCGGTTGCGGGATTCCCTATTTCCTTTCCGGAGACGTGAGCGAAGCCGCCCAACTTCAGAGCACCAGCTTTCACATGATCCGGGACGAGAAGTTCTTCAGGGACGCCAAGGACATTCATGTGATGACCCGGACGGAAGCCACGGCCATTCACCGGGAATCGAAGACGATTTCGCTGCGGAACCTGGATTCCGGCGAGGAAGTCGAACTGCCGTACGACAAGCTGGTGTTGGCCACGGGGTCGTCCCCGCGGAGATTGGGCATTCCGGGGGAGGATCTGGACCGGGTGCACCGGGTGTCCAACCTGGGCGACGCCGTGCGAATCAAGGAGCTGCTTTCCGGCGGCGCCGTGGAAAAGGCCGTGATCATCGGCGGAGGAGCCATCGGCCTGGAGGTGGCCGAGGCGTTTGCGGATTTGTGGGGCGTCGAGACCACGGTGGTGGAGATTCAGGACCAGATCCTGCCCGGCGTTACGGACGGCAATCTGGCTCGTATGGCCCAATTGCACATGGAAGAACGGGACGTCCGTTTTTTTCTGTCCGAGCGGGTGGAACGCATCGAAAAGAAGGATTCCGGCCTGGCGGTGGTTACGGACCGGCGGGAACTGGAGGCGGACGTGGTGATTCTCTCCGTCGGGGTGCGGCCCAACTCGGAACTGGCCCGGGCCGCGGGTCTGGAGATTTCCTCCGGCGGAGGCATTGTGGTGAATGATCGCATGGAGACGTCGGATCCGGACATTTACGCGGGCGGTGACTGCGTCGAGGTGCTCCACCTGGTGTCGGAACGGCGGGTGCACATGCCCCTGGGTTCATTGGCCAACCGACAGGGACGGGTCATCGGCACCAACCTGGCGGGGGGCGACGCTCGGTTTGAAGGGGTGGCGGGCAGTTTCATCATTAAACTCTTCGATGTCAGTGTGGGCGCCGTGGGTCTGACCCTGGGCCGCGCCCTTGATCTGGGATTCGATGCCGCCGCGGCCTTTGTGGTTCAGGGGGATCGGGCCCATTTCTACCCGGATATGGAACTGATGTACCTGCAGTTGGTGGTGGAGCGGGGCACGCGCCGCGTCCTGGGACTCCAGGGTTTGGGGTCCAAGGGGGACGGGCTGGCGGCGCGGCTCAACCCCGTGGCGGCCCTGTTGAAGCACCGGCCCGTGCTGGATGAGATCGGCAATCTCGAGATTGCGTACGCGCCGCCGTTTTCCGCGGCCATGGATATATTGAACGCCGTGGCCAATACCGCGGAAAACATCCTGGCGGAAAAAAACCGCCCCATGGATGTGGACGAGTTCCAGGACGCCTTCGGATGCCGCGATCGAGGTGAGTTTCTATTTCTGGATGTTCGAGGTCCCCAAAACGCCCAGCCGTATGTGGAGCGATATCCGGCCTGTTGGGTGAACATCCCCCAGGAGCAACTCAGGGACCGCGTGGGCGAGGTTCCCCGGGACAAGAAACTCATCCTGATCTGCAATTCCGGGGTGCGTTCCTACGAAGCGCAGGTGACCCTGGATTCCGCGGGAGTCCGGGATACGCGGAATCTCCAGGGAGGCGTCGCCGCGCTGAAAAAGTGGGGCGTTCATCTTGCCGAATAACGGCCTGTTGGGATGCGAAGACTTTTGGACTCGTCGATACGCGACGGGAAGGTGAAGCGAACGTGGCATCGGAATCAGAACGCGCCGATTTCCAGGCTTTTCTGGAACAATGGCCCGCGGACCGGGGAGCACTGAAGCGCCTTTTCCTGGCGTTGAGCACCCCCGTTTTGGTAGACGAGCGGGTGGAATGGAGTTTTGTGGCCCGGCCGGGGGTAAGTCATTCCTTCCGTGTGCAAACGGTGAAGCCGCGGCCGGGCCGGAATCGTCCCCTGTTCTGCATGATCGACGTGGTTTCCGAGGTGGAATCCCCGTGCTGGCTCTCCGTGTGCTTTTATGAAGACGAGATTTCGGATCCCGAGGATCTCGGGGAAGCCGTCCCGGCGGGGCTGTTCCAGGAAACGGGGTACTGCTTTGATGTGGATGATGCGGATGCGGCGGTGGAAGAATACGTGAAAGCGCGCATGCGCGAAGCGTTCGTGTCGGCGTCGGCCGCGGGCTGAACCCGGCTTTGGAAAGCGTTGCTGACGGTTGGAGTGAGAACCGGCGTGGAGTGATACGGGTGAAAGGATTTCAATCAGAGGAGAGTCGAGTGCGTGTATGCGTGGTCGACGGTCAGGGTGGGGGAATCGGAAGCGCCATCATTCGGCGTCTCAAGGAAGAATACGGGGAGCGATGCGAGGTCGTCGCCCTGGGAACCAATGCCATCGCCACGGCGCAGATGATGAAGGCCGGGGCCAACCGGGGGGCTACGGGAGAAAACGCCATCCGGGTCACGTCGCCACAGGCGGACGTGATTGTGGGCCCCATCGGGATCATCCTGGCCAATGCCATGATGGGGGAAGTGACTTCCGGCATGGCGGAGGCCATATGCATCAGTCCGGCGCCCAAGTTCCTGCTGCCCCTGACCCAGGAACCGGTGGAAATCATCGGCGTGCATCCGGAACCTTTGCCCCACCTGGTGGACACCATGGTGAGCCAGAAGATAAGGGAGTTTATAAAGTAAATGTGTGAAGCGAATGCATACCTCATCCGGGATGGAAAGGAAGAGCTTGTCATGGAAAGTGTGGACATCGTGGAGCCCTACGAGGACAAGCTGCGCATCGTAAACATCTTCGGGGAACAGAAACTCGTGCCTGCGCGCATCACGAAATTGAATCTGGTGGAGCACAAGATCGTTCTGGAATGATGAGTCCTTTCCGGAAATCCTTCTTGCGGCCCCTGTACCGGCCTGTTACGGAAGCCGAGACGGCGCCATGAGCCTTCCACCCCTGCCCGGCGTCTGCAGGAGCATCGACCACACGGCGGATCTGGGATTCACCGTCGAAGCTCCCACGCCCGAGGACGTGATCCGGACCGCTGTATTGGCTCTTTTCGGGGAAATGGTGCATGGGGAGAGGGAGGGTCCTCTCCTGCGAAGCACGTTGGAGGTGCAGGGCCTCGATTTCGAGGATCTTCTGGTGCGCTTCCTGAACGAAGCCTTATTCCTGTTTCAGGAGGAGGAACGGGTGATCCGGGATGTGGACGTCCTGTCTTTGTCCGAAACGCGCGTGAAGGCGGACATTACGAGCGTGCGTTTCGACCCGGAAATCCATGAAGTTCTCCTGGAGGTCAAGGCGGCGACCTACCATCAGGTTCAATTTCGGAACAGAAACGGCCGTTGGGAGGCGCGGGTCATTTTCGACGTGTAAAGGATATGGGTCGGGCCGGGCGCTTCGGGGGATCGGACTCTCCGCCGGGGTGGAAGTACGGTCGGAGAGCCGGGGAAAGCCATGCCTCCGTTTGGAGGTCCGGACGAAAGCAGGACCGGAGCGGAGTCGTCCTCCGGGTCCGGAAAGCGCCCATGGGTTCAATGGAATCCAACGAACGCAACATCCTCGCCGTAACTTCTTTCGGGCACTTCATGAGCCATTTCAATATGCTCGTGTTCCCGGCGCTCGTGCTGCCCATGACGGCGTATTACGACCTGCATCTCAGTGAGGTGTTGGCCCTGTCCTTCTGGATGTACCTCCTGTTCGGGATCACGGCGCTGCCCTGGGGGTTGGCCGGCGATGTGCTGGGGGCCCGGCCTTTGTTGTTCCTGTTCCATGCCGGAGCCGGGCTGTGCGGGTTGGCCGCGGCGCATTTCCTGTATTCACCGGTGCTTCTTTCCCTGAGTCTGGCGGGAATCGGGCTGTTTTCCGGAATATACCATCCCGCGGGATTGGGATTGATTTCCCGGGGAATGACACGCATGAGCATGGCCATGGGATACAACGGAATGGCCGGCAACGCGGGTCTGGCGGCGGCCCCCCTGTTTGCGGGTCTCATGAACCATCTGTACGGCATGCGTTCGGCCTATGTGGTTCTCGGGTTGCTCAATCTTTTCGGCGCCGTGCTCATGTTGATTCTTCCTTGCCGGGAGCCCGTCAACCGGAAGAAAGCCCACGGCCATTCCACCGGGAGGCTGCTGGCAGGATTTGCGGTGCTGTGCGTGGCCATGATGCTGGGCGGCATCGCGTACCGCGGCGCATCGGTCATCCTGCCCGCGTATTTCGAACTGCGAACCGAGTCCCTGTTCCAGGCCCTGGGCGGGGCCGGCTGGCTGCCCTCGATTCGGAACGTGGCGGCCACGGCGCTGACATCCCTGGTGTTCATTGTGGGCATGGTCGGGCAGTATTTGGGCGGGCGGGCCGCCGAACGGTTCGAGCCCCGGGTCGCGTACCTGGCGTTTCACGCGCTGGCCCTTCCCCTGGTGCTGGCCATGGCTTTCGCCACGGACGCGCCCCTGGTGCTGGTCACCATGGGGTACATGCTGTTTCTGCTGGGAATGCAGCCCGTCGAAAACACCCTGGTGGCCGTGTTGACGCCGGACACTCTAAGACACAGCGCCTACGGCCTGAAGTTCGTGTTCACGTTCGGTGTGGGTTCCCTGGCCGTGCGCATGGTCGGAAGCATCGAAGAGGCGTGGTCCCTGCCGGCGGTCTTTATCGCCATGGGCGGGGTTTCCCTGGCCATCGTGGCGACCATCGTGATACTTCGAAGCGTTACCCGGAGCATCCGTTTCTGATACGTGAATCGGCGGGCGGAACCATAAGAATGCCGCCCAAAGGGAGGAACCTATGATCGCACAGCTTTCGGTATATCCCATCGGCGAAGGAATCAGTGTCAGCCGTTTCGTGCGTAAGAGCGTGGCCGTGATCGAGCGTTCCGGCTATCCTTACGAGGTGGGGGGCATGAGTACGAGCGTGGAAGTTCCCGACCTGGATGCGCTCTTCGCCCTGATCCGGGCCATGCATGCCGCGCAGGTGGAAGAAGGCGCCCGGCGCATCGTCATCGATCTGAAGGTGGATGATCGCAGGGATCGGAAGGCTTCCATCGAATCCAAGCGCACCTCCGTTACGGAATCCGGAACGAGGCAAGGGAAGCCGGCGCAATGACCGGCGACGGGTGAAGAGGTTGTCATGCATGTCGTAACACCTGAACAAACGAGCGTGGGGTGGATCGGAACCGGCGTCATGGGTCGTTCCATGTGCGGGCACGTGCTGCGGGCCGGATATCGGGTTACGGTGTTCAACCGCACGCGATCCGCCGCGGAACCACTCCTGGATCAGGGCGCCCGATGGGCCGAAACCCCGTCGGAGGCGGCCCGGAACTCGGACGTGCTGTTTACCATAGTGGGGTTTCCCGAGGATGTCCGTGACATTTATTTGGGGGGAGGGGATGTTCTCCGGAACTCGAGGCCGGGCGGCGTGATCGTGGACATGACCACCAGCGAGCCCTCTCTGGCCGAGGAGATTGCCCGGGCCGCGGGACAAAGGGGGGGTTACAGTCTGGACGCCCCCGTCTCGGGGGGCGACGTGGGGGCGCGTAACGCGACGCTTTCCATCATGGCGGGAGGAGAACGCCCCGTGTTCGAGGCCGTGCTCCCGCTGCTACGGAGCCTGGGAAAGAACATCCGATACATGGGAGGCGCGGGCAAAGGGCAGCACGCCAAGGCCGCCAACCAGGTCCTGGTGGCCGGCACCATGATCGGCACGGTGGAAAGCCTGCTGTACGGGATCAAAGCCGGTTTGAGCCCGGACGAACTCATCGAGGTGTTGCAGGGAGGTGCGGCGGCGTGCTGGTCCATGGGCGCGTACGGCCCGCGGATCGTCGGCGGAAACCTGGATCCGGGGTTCATGGTGGAGCACTTCCTCAAGGACATGAACATCGTGCTGAAAGAGGCGGAGCGGATGAACCTGCCGTTGCCGGGACTGGCCCTGTGCAAGCAGTTGTATGTAGCCGCCCGGGCCCTGGGTTTCGGCCGGCTGGGGACCCATTCCCTGTTCAAAGTGCTGGCCGCCATGGCGGGGGTGGACCAGGCCTCTTTCCGGTGATCATGGGATAGACGGAGGCACTCATGCGCAAGATACGGATCCGGCTGGGGACCGTTACGGTGGATGCGGAACTGGCGGATACTCCGACGGCGGATCTCATAGGGAACATCCTGCCCTTCGAGGGATCGTTCCACACCTGGGGGGACGAGATTTACTTTTCCATTCCGGTCCATGCGGAGCTTGACGCCACGGCGCGCGAGGTGGTGGAGTTGGGAGACTTGGGGTACTGGCCTCCCGGAAACGCCTTCTGCATCTTTTTCGGACCCACTCCCATGAGTCGGGGGGATGAAATCCGCCCGGCCGGTCCGGTCAACATCGTGGGCCGGTTTACGGGAGACCCGGCGAAAGTGAAGTCCGCCATGGGTGAGGCCCGCATTCGCATCGAACCGCTGTAGAGAGTTCCTTGGAAGACTGGTCCTACATAGCGGCGGCGGTGGTGCTCGGAGTCGGTTTCCTGTTTCTGATCCGCCGGATCCTCGCCTGGCAGATCCGGAGGGCCGTTTTCCGAGTGATGGAGGATCTCACGCGGCGGGGAGCCACGTCGCGGGAGGGGGCGGTGTCCGTGACTTACGCCCGCAGGAAGTTCATCGAGCCGGGCTTTCGGGATTACCGTCCCGTGGCCCTGGAGCTGCTTCTTCGGACCGGCGTGGTGGAACACACCCCCGAGGGCGGCTACTATCTGACCGGAAAAAGCGCGGATTCCCAGTTCGGGAAATAACACGGGATACATACTTGTCCCGCGTATGAGGGGATACCGCGGGGATTGTTTGTCGGCCGCTCCCATCGAGCGGCGGAAAGGGAGGGGGGCATGAGCCGTGTGGAGACTTCCGGCGAGGCGGTTCGGGAAGGGAGAACGGTGGAACACTCCCGGGTCATCATGTCCCAGGTGTTCATGCCGGAACACGCGGGACCGGGAGGCGTATATGTCCATGGGGGAGAAATCATGAAGCTCATGGATGCGGCGGCCGGAGTGGCCGCGGTGCGGCATTCGCACGCTCCCGTTATGACGCTGAGGGTGGAAGGCATGAATTTCTTCCATCCCATTCGGGTGGGCAACTATGTGACCGTTCACTCGCGGGTGACCTATACCAGTGGATCTTCCATGGAGGTTCAGGTGAAAGTCGTTGCGGAAGATATCCTGCGCGAGAAATCCTGGGAGACGTGCACGGCCTACTTCATTTACGTAGCGTTGGACGAGCAGGGAAAACCCAAGAAGATTCCGCCGTTGATTCTGTCCACGGAGGACGACCGCCGTCTGTTCGAAGCGGGGGCCGCCCGCCACGATACCTGCCGTATCGACGATCAGTTTAAGGTTTTGTGCGCCATGGAGTGAAGACACGCCGGGAGAAAGCGTTTCCTGCTGGAAAGGAATGCAGAACATGAGAATTCAACAGGCCGGTCCTGTAAACGACCGGATCGTGTTATTGGGTTCAAGGCACATTTGCAGCTATCTTCTAAAAGGGGAGGAATATGCCCTGTTGGGCGGCAGTGTGCCCTGGGAAGTGCCGCGTCTGGAATCGCAACTGGATGAATTCAAAGTGGAGCGCGAACGCATCCGGTATCTGATTGTTTCCCATGCGCACCACGATCATTGCGGAGCGGTGCCGTATCTGGTGACCCGCTACCCGAATATCCGGGTGGTGGTTTCCCAATATTGTGCGCGCGTACTGCGCAAGGAACAGGCAGTGAACCTCATGCGGGACGTGAACCGCCAAACCTTGGACGTGCTGAAGCGTCCTCACAGTTTCGATGGATATTCCCTGGAGTTCGGGCCGATCCCCGTGTGGCGGGAAGTGGGGGATTTGGACGAAATCCGGCTGGGAGAAGAGATGGTGTTGAGGTTCTACGTGACTCCCGGGCACTCGCGGTGTTCCCTCTCCGTATACGTTCCTTCGGAACAGGCTCTGTTTCCGGGTGATTCGGTGCCCGCGCCCGAGGCGGGAAAACGGGAACTGACCGTAACGGCGAATCACGATTACAACGATTACCTGAACAGCTTGCGTAAACTGGAAGACCTTCCCATCCGCCTGGTGGGATACGAGCATGGCGGAGTTCTTACGGAAGAAGACGTGGAAGGCATTATTCCCCGGAGCATCGCCGCCACGCTGGAACAAAGGGAGCGGATCCGAAAGCGATTCGGGGAGTTGCAGGATCTGGATCGACTGATTTCCGAGACCGCCGAGAAATTCCATGCCCTGGAGTTGTTCCGGCTGGTGCCTTCGGATCTGATGAAAGCCATTACGGCGCGCATGGTCAAGAGTGCTCTGGACATGGTGTGAGGCCGGGACCGGCGAAGGGCGGGGTTCGTTCGCCGGGAAATCGGGAAGGAATGTGAAGGCGGACGATCTCCATGAGGCTCGAGGTAATCTCCGTTGATGCCATCGAAGGTCTGAAGGACCTGGAGAATGGGATTTCCTGCTCCGAGGAGGACTACGTCCGGATCCGGCGGGATGTGCGGGATCGGGGGCTGCAACTCCCCCTGGTGGTGGACGGGGAATGTCGTCTTCTGGACGGGTACAAGCGCTTCAGGGCTTTGAAAGAACTGGGAGTGCGAACGGCGCCCTGTCTCATCGTCTCCCACGTGGACCGGCTCGAAGCCGTGGAATGGTCGCTCCGCAACCGCTTGGCGGGGCCGTACTTGCATCCGGTGGACCGGGCCCGCCTGGAAGCACGGTTGGGTATTTCCCTCTCCATGGAGGACTCCCCTTCCAAGGCGCGGAATATCGCAGCCTATATTCCCGAAAGGCTGATCGAGCGCTTGAAGTCGGGCAGGGTTCAGGAAAGGACGCTCCTGCGAATCGTACATGAACTCAAGACCTTGGAGCCCTTGGCGGGCGCGGGCGGGATTCGGCATGTGAAGCGCCTGCTGAATCAGGCGGGTTCTCCATGGTTGCAGTTATCCACCATCCGGGAATTCCTTCTCGAACCGGACGTGCCGCCGGAGATCAAGCGGCGGGCCATGGAAGAGGAATGGTCCATAGAGCGGATGAGCAGTGCGGCCTGGAACGGATACAACCGGAGGCGAAGGCGGGAGGAAGAAGATCGGGAAGCCCGAGAGCGTTCTTCCGAGCAGGCGTTGGAGGAGAAGTACGGCAGAGTTCCGGAGAATGTTCCGGAAACCCTTCGTGAACGCGCCGTGCGGGAACTTCGGGAGTTCGTGGACTACTGGGGAATCACCCGGGAACAGGCCGAGGTGATGGAGGAACGGGAGATCGAACGGCGGATTCGTGAGATCTTTTCCCGGGAGATGGGAAGCCACCGGGAGTCCCTCGGGCGGCGGAGAGAGGAATTGGAGCGGAAGGTGCGGGACCTGGAGTCCAAGATCACGCAGATGGCTCGCTCTCAGGCCGCCCGCGAGCAAGGGGATGCTTCTTCCGGTTTGGAAAACGGTACCGGATTCGTCCTGCCCCGTACGCGGTTGGAGCATCGGTGGCGCGAGTTGGTCCCGAAGTTGGAGAAGGATAAAGCGGAACTGGATGGAGAATGGGGGATCCTGGAACTGAAACGCAAGCTGGAAGGGCTTCACCAGGAGTACCGGGAGCGTCTTCTCATGGTGCAGCGGAAGCAAGCCGCCCACCGAATTCCGGAACCGGACATCCGCTTTGAAATGTTGGGCCTTCTCCCCGAAAACTGGGAAAGCATGTCGGATGCGGAATGGAATCGTTTCCAGCGGTCTCTGCGTACGCTGATGCACCCGGACCGGACCGGTTCGGGTTTCGCGCATACCTCCGCCGTTGTGAATGCTCTGCTGGATTATGCGGACATGAAAAGGTCGTTCCGGAAGACGGGATGACCTTGCGGACATGTTTCGGGGAACCGGGGAATGGACCCGGTTCGACAGGGGTCACCGCGCGGATTCAAGCCCCGACACCGCCGCCGCCTGTGGAGTCCGGGCGGCGCTTTCATAGAGGCTTTCCAACTCCTGGATGGTGTGCAGATCCATGTCTTCCGGGATCGAGGTCGCCAGGAACCATTCCATCAGTTCCCCATCCTTCCGGTATGCGTTGCAGGAATCCATCAGTTCCGGGCGGAACCGGAAAATCACCTTGTACAGTTGCGCCGTGGAGATGCCGGGGAACAACTCCGTCAGGAGGAATCGGATACGCCGGCCCCGTCCCAGCAACGCCCCTTCCACGGTTTCCTTGAATAAGGCGTTCAGATGGGTGCAGCCGCGGCTTCCCGTTTTGACCACAAGTTTTTTCATGAGTCCCGGTTGAACCCGCCTGCCGACCATGGGTTGCAGCGTGCCCGTTGTATCGCGGCAGGGTCCGTGAGGAAACCGGATAATTCGGGGGGTCAAGGCCAGGATGGTCAGGTCCGGGTGGGAGAACAACCCTTCGATCTCGATTTCGTGATAAGGATCCGAGAAACGGGCGTGGACCCGGATGGTTTTGTCCGCGGTGAACTCCGCGATGACCCGTTTTTCGCGTTGGCCGAGAACCAAGTTGTTCGAAGACGACATGTTCGGGAGTGCTTTCCGGATGTGGAATTTCGCCGGAGCCGGGATCGGTGGATTCCGTGCGGGCGAGAAATCAATTATAGAGATTTCCGGTAATGAAGTCCAGGAAAAGTCCGGCGTCTTTCAGGAAAGAAACTTGCGAAGACGGGAATATGGGTGAAGAAGGCCCCTTGGTCTCGTGTGTTTTTTCTCCGGGACGACGGCCACGGGCCATGATTCCGGAGGGGGCCTTCTTTCATCCCGCGGCCCCGTCAGTCGACCTCGATACGGTCGATCTTGGCTTCCGCTACTTTGCGGCTCTGCCGTTGGATTTCGTCGACCAGTGAGCTGATTTCCTTGGAAGCCTCACTGGACCGCTTGGCAAGCACCCGGATCTCATCGGACACCACGGCGAATCCGGCCCCCAGTTCTCCCGCCCGCGCCGCTTCCACGGCCGCGTTGATGGCGAGCAGGTTCGTCTGGCGGGCGATGAGTTCGATGGTCTTGACGATGTCGTCGATGCGGGAAAGTTTGTTGACCAGGCTGTGCGCCGTTTCAATCTGGTCCTGGATGGCCTGGTCTTTCTTGATTTCTTCGGTCACGTCCCGGCCGATTTCGAGAAAGCCGTCCACCTTGCCCTCGGCGTTCCTGAGGGCCGTCACCGTACAGTGCAGCGGGAAGACTTCCCCGTTCTTGCGCCGCCGCCGCATGGTGAACAGCGCCTTGCCGTCCTTCATGACCTGCTTGGAACGTTTTCTCTGAATTTCAGCGGCCTTGCCCGTGTCGTCCCGGATGAAATTGAACGCCACGGGTCGTCCCATGGCTTCATCCCGGGACCATCCGAAAATGTTTTCCGCGCCCGTATTCCAGCTCTCTACCTTGCCGTCCATGGAAATGCTCATGAAGGAATACAATGTGGAACTGTCCAGCATCTTTTTAAGGAACCGGGTTTCCTGTTCCAGGCGTTCTTTGGAATCGCCGTTGTCGGACAATTCGCTTCCCTGGGGGAGCATCTTCAATTGCTCTCTTTCTCTTTCCCGTTCCTCTTCCAACTGGTCATGCAATGTATAGATGCTTTCGACGGCTTCACTCTGGAGCCGTCCCGGCTTGACGGTCTGAGGGGGGAGGGCGGATCCCTCCGCCAGGGCGGACGCCAGGCCGGCGATGTATCGCCAGTGCCTTGTTTCTCTTCGGACCATGAAATACACGGCTGCTTCACATAAGAGGAACACTCCCGCCAGCACGGCAAGACTTACCTGCAGGACCGTTCCCGTTAAGAACACCCACAAGATCCCGGCGCCCACAATGAAAAGGAGTGCGATAAAACCCATAGGAACCCAGACTGCTTTCAAATCCTGCATGTGCGTCTCCCTTTGTTGGATGGAACGAAGCCGTGATTTCATGTCTCTAATCGGTATAGCGGCGGGAATCTTGAGTCCGAAACGTGAAAGAAAGGACATGTCCGGTGGTTTCACCGAGTTCCGTGCGTGACTCCGGCGCTTCCCTTGTCTTTGAAGAACAGCGTGGTAGGCGGGCCGGCGAACCGGGCGATGGGAGACACTCGATGCCCGCAGGATACGGGACACGAAGGCTGCGGTGGAAGGATACCCCTTGACACCCGGAAGAGGGTCAACCTATAGGTAGATTCGAAGGCAGTGGAATCCATGCATAACGGGCCGTTGAAAGCGCGATCAGCAGCGTAGTGTATCTACGCCCCGTTCCTCAGGATTCGCGCGCCTTGCATCTTATCGTTTTGCACCGGCGTGTGCGGAGCACTGTTTATCAACGGGCTGATAACCTATCCTTGGAAGGACGGCGTCATGAAACTTGAAGTGCATCATATCGGGGTGGTGGTCGACAACATCGACCAGGCCAAAAAGGTATACGAAGACGTGTTCCATGTCGAGGAATCCGGGCGATTCGTGGTGGACGCGTTCAAGGCGGAAGTCTGCTTTCTGCCGTTTCAGAATACATATGTGGAACTGGTCCGGCCCCTGACGGAGGACGGACTGGGACGCTTTCTCGAGAAGCACGGCTCGGGGACCCTGCATCACATCTGTTACATCGTGGAAGATATGGAAGAGGCGTTCCGCTACTTCACGGAGGAAAAGGGACTCCGTCCGGTCAGCGGGGCGCCTCAGTACACTCCGTGCTTCGAGAAGGCCGTGTTCTTTCACCCGAAGGATACGGGAGGCGTTCTGGTGGAACTGGTGAGCGGAGCCACGTGCCCCCTCCCGGACTAAATCGGCCCGGCGATACGCCGTGACGGCGGGTTGTTTGTAAGGAGGGGACCGGTGTTCCTTCGAGGGTCGCGGAAACCCTTGCGTTCAGGCGTTCCCTCCCGCGAGCGACTCCGGAGACGGCGCTTTCTCCGGGCGACGAGGTCGTTTTCTCGGCTCGGGGCGTGACGTTTCAGACTGCGCGCCGTGTATCATAGGACCTTCGGGAGGGTGTGTCCGGATCGAAGCCGCGGGTGCGCGCCGCCGTGCGGGTCCCACACCGGGCCGCGGAATTCCCCGTGGAAATGTTCATTGCACCGAGGAGAGGGATGCCCAATGGAAAAGAAACTTTCAAGTCAGGAGATGGTGGAGGTATTGTCCCGGTGGAACGACGCATGGGCGCGTCACGACCTGGACGGAGTCATGGATCTGTTCCACGAGAACGTCCTGTTCGAGCACTGGACAGGGGGCCGCGTTCAAGGCAGGGAAAACCTTCGCCGCGCATGGTCCGGATGGTTTCAAGACCACGGCGGGTTCCGGTTCGAGGATGAGGATACCTTCGCGGACGAGACGACCCAGAAGGCCCTGTACCGTTGGCTGCTGGACTGGCCCTGCCCGGGCGAGGGCCATGCGGGCAAACGGGAGCGACGGAGAGGCGTCGACGTGCTCCATTTCGAGGACGGCAAGATCATCCGCAAACTGACCTATTCCAAGACCGGCCTGGAGATCGACGGGGAACGGGCCCGGTTGGCTTACCCGGGAGGGGCCCCCGCGTAACGGAGCGCCGAAGGCGGTACACGGTCCGCGGCCTACGGTACGTCTCATTATTCAGGCTTCCCGCGCCGTGCGTGTCCTATTTGCGCACCCCATTTCCGGAAAAGGGGTCTTCGAGGAGCCGCCGGGAAACGGCGCCGCGACGGAGCCCCCGGGACCGCTCGCGGAACCGACCCCTCGATCCGCCGGATTCGTTCTCGACCCCGCGCCGGGCGCCTACTCCAATCCGATGCTTTCCAGCACGCGCCTGGGGGGAACGCCGGTATCCGGGTCCCAGCCCCGTTCCTGGTAATAGGATCGCACCAGGTCCCGGAATCGGTGTTCATCCAGGGGCGGAAACGTGCGCGGGCCCGCGTCCACAGGCTCCGAGAAGAACCGGGAAGGACAGGTGTCGTCGTCGCGGCCGGCTCCCTGTCTCACGTTGAATGCCCTCCGCGTGTGCCACATGTTTTCCGAGGCCCGCATGAGGTCCTCCCGGCCGGTGTCCACTCCCACCACGGCGGAATACGTTTGAGCCCAGAGATCCAGGGGGATCCGCTGAAAAGGGGGAAACTGGCACACTCCCAGTATTTCCAGTACGGACGTCACATCCTCGGTCCACTTGTTGAGCCGGCCCACGTTGTATCCTTCGGCCCCGACGATTCGTCCCACCGCTTCCGGAGGGAGTCCGATCTTGGTGCAGTAGCGCGCGATCTGTTCCGGAGTCCGCTCCACCATGGCGACGCTCACGTTGGATATGTAACCGCGCACGTTGGTGAACTGGGAGAAGATTTCCGTGGAGTCCAGGCGGACCCTGGGATCGTAGAGCATGCCCAGGCCCTTGGACACCATGGCGTAAGGGCGGGTTTCTTCACCCAGGAGTTCCGAAGCTCGGTCCAGACCTTCGGCCAGGGTGTCCCCCAGACCTTCCCGATAAGCGATGCGGCGGATCCATTCCCGGACGAATTCTCCGTCCCCCCACAGGGCCGGACGGCCTCCGGTGTCCCGTTCCGTAAGAATGCCCCGCTGGTGCAACTCCATGACGAAGGCGATGAGTCCTCCCGTGCTCATGAAGTCCAGTCCCATTCGGGCGGCCGTTTCCGCGCAGCGGACCGCTTCCTTCCAGCCTTCGACCAGACAGAAGGTCCCGAAACTCTGCATGACCGAGTTCATGCAGGATACGGCCATGCGCGTCTCGGGTTCGGCCCCTCCGCCGAAGTGAATATGATGCTTGCAGCCCACCGGACAGGCCTGGCACGCCACGTCGCCGTCCTTGAGACGCCGGACGAAATCGTCCAGGGGGAAAATCTCCAGCAGATCCTCGTGGAAGGCGGACTGGTAGTTCTTGCGGGCATACAGGCCCAACCGACTGAAGGTTTCCAGGCTGATCAGGGTCCCGTAGGCGCGCCAGTTCAGCAGGTTCGGATCCGAGCGAAGATAGCCGAACAGTTTCTTGGCCGCCTTGAGAAATCCGTTGCGATCGGCCACCTCCACGCCTTTTGACCCGTATACGGCGATGGCCTTGAGATTCTTGGATCCCATGACGGCGCCCATGCCGGTGCGGGCAAAGGCGGCGTACTTGTTGGTCAGGATCCCCGCGTCCCGCACGCGACGCTCTCCCGCCGGACCGATGCAGCTCACGTTAAACCGCTCTCCCATTCGGGCCCAGAGGGCGTCCGTGGTGTCGAAGGTGTCCTGACCCCAGAGATCCTCCGCGTTCAGGAAGGTGACCTGTTCGTCCTCGATTCGGAGCACCATCGGCCGTTCCGCCCGCCCCGTGATGATGAGGTGGTCGAAGCCTGCGAATTTGAGCGACCCGAACAACCCGTGACCCGATACGCCCATGAATCCTCGAACGGGCGACATGCTCGTGAGGTTCCCCTTGCCTGCTCCCGGGGTCATGGTGCCCACCAACGGGCCCAGGCCGAAGATCATCTGATTGTCCGGGCCGTAAGGATCCAGGCCGGGTTTCAGTTCCTGGTAGGCCAATGCCGCGTTGACGGCGGCGCCTCCCCGGAAATGGCGAATGAGTTCCGGGGGAAGGGATTCGACCTTGGACGTCCGACGACTGAGATCCACCTTCAATAGAGTGTTCGTGTAGCCACCCAGGATTTCCATGTCTCCTCCATTATTGCTTTTCGAGTACGCCGTATTCGCAGTAGGACGCACAGAGTCCGCACTGGACGCATTCCGGCAGGATGCGTACCTCAAAGCGGTTGGCGCCGTTTATCCGGTGGGGGTGAATGTAGGCCGCCGAAGGCTGAAACTGCCTGGCGGGAGATTGAAAGAAAGAGCATACCAGTTGGCATAGGCCGCAACCGGAACACTTTTCAGGATGAGCGATCCGGACCGGTTTCATGGGTTCACCTCCCAATGTCCGCTGAAGTGAGAGATTGCAGGGGCTCCGGGCGAGCCGGCCTGTCGGGAATTCCGGCGTCTCGGTGTACTCTGGAAACCCGCGGGACCACCCATCCGGCGCCGGGGGCTACGGCGGGTCTTCGACAAGAAGCACCGGCATGACAGGGTTTCAACGTAGCATGGTTCGCGTGGGAACTCAAAAGGGTTTTGGGCGGTACATGAGACTGTACCCATTTGGCATGCCCATAATACTCTGCTATGGTGGTCCCATTGGAATCGCGGTATGGGACGGCCTGCATCGATAGGGCCATGGGGCGGTTCCGGTGAACCGCGCCGCAACCTCAGGGACAAGTCGTGGAGGAAAGGGAGAAGATAGCATGGCCTTAATCCAATGGAATGACAGCCTCAGCGTTAACGTGAAGGAGATCGACAGGCAGCATCAGAGGCTTGTGGGAATGATCAACGAACTCAACGACGCCATGCGGCAGGGAAAAGGGAATGAGGTACTGAAAAAGACGGTGCGTGAACTGATTCAGTATGCGGCGACCCATTTCAGGACGGAAGAGAAATACTTCGATCAGTTCCAATATCCCGACGCCGCCGGCCACAAGAAAGAGCATGCGGATTTTACACGAAAGGTTTCCGATTTCAAAGATGGGTTCGAGAAGGGTACACTGGGCTTGTCGATACAAGTCATGGGGTTTTTGAGCGACTGGCTTCAGAATCACATCAAGGGGGTCGATAAGAAATACGGCCCGTTTTTCAACGAGAAGGGATTGAGATAGTCGCTGAGGCACGCGCCCGAACCCTCCACCAGGGCATATTCTACCTTCGAGCTTGGTGAACCGCGTTTTGGGGGTGACCGGGTTGAGAGCCTTGTCCTCCAAGAATACGGTCTGAAGGAATGAGGGCGACGGAGCGTTCTGTAGGGCCGGGGAGGAAAACTGCTACGTTCTACGTTCCGAAGAGGGATCGAAGGAGTCCGCAGGCGTCCCGGTACTGGGATTCGCTGAGCACCCAAGCGCCTTCTTTCCGAACCGGCTCCGTTTCGACCCTGTAAATCCGTTCGGGGAGTCGCGCTTGCCGGGCGATGTTCGGGGGAATCTCCGGCGTCAGCCCCAGCGCCTTTTCGATGTCTTCCGGGAACTTACCGGGATCCGCCGTTTCATACACCACGGACAAGGTCTCGAAGCGGCCCAGCAGATACGTCTCCAGGGCTCTCCATCCCACGGCGCCGTGGGGGTCCAGGATCAATCCGTACCGGCGGTATACGTCCCGGATGGTTTCGTAGTGAAGGGGGTTGGTCACCCCGTAGGACACGATGTCCCGTTTCAAGGATTCCATGTCGGGCATGCGATCCATGACCCCTTCCCGCAGGACGCGACCCGTATGGGGATCCCGTTCGTCGTATACGTGGCCCCCGTACAGGTCCACCAGCCGCGCCAGGTTGCTGGGATTGGACACGATCATGGCGGAGGAGGGAGACGTTACGGAGGGGCGGACTCGGTACACTCCCGTTCGGAGAAAATCGGGAAATTCCGTGTTCTCGTTCACCCCGCACACGATTTTGCCTACGGGCAGACCCATTTCCCGGGCAATGACCGTGCCCATCATGTCCCCGAAGTTTCCCGAGGGAACACAAGCCACCATGGGCTCGTCGTGTTCGCCGATGCGCGAATAGGCGAAGAAGGGGTACACGGCCTGGGGCAGTAAACGGCCTACGCTGATGCTGTTGGCCGACGTAAACCGGTGTTCGTCCCGGAAGAGATCCAGGGCCAGAGGGCGGTCGCCTAAAAGGCGTTTGGCGAGGGCCTGGCAGACATCGAAGTCGCCGTTGACCTCCACGGCGAACACATTGTCCCGGAGCGTGGTCATTTGGCGGCGTTGGCGCTCGCTGATGGAGGCCCTCGGGTAAAACACGACGCAGTGGACGCTGGGCAGGCCGTGCAGCGCATCCGCCACGGCGCCTCCCGTATCCCCGCTCGTGGCCGTCAGAACCACGCGCCGTTCCCCGCTCTTTTCCAGGAAGTGATTCAAAATCCGGCCGAAGAAGCGGGCCGCATAGTCCTTGAAGGAGTACGTGGGACCCTGAGTGAGCCACAGGATATGAAGCCGTTGGGTTACGTGTTGCACCCGTGTCGGGATGATCCGCTCACTGTAGGCGTCTTCCAGGATTTCGACCAGGTTCTCTTCCGGAATTTCGGAAGCGAGATAGGGATGCAGCACCTGAAAGGCGATGGAGGCATAGGATTGACCGGCCATTTCCCGGATACGGCCGGGGCTGAGTCGGGGGATGTCTTCCCGCGCCATCATATACAAGCCGTAGTTGGAAGCCAGCCCGTTCATGAGAGCCTGCCGGAAGGTGGCCCGTTCCGTCTTGTCGTTGGTGCTGTAATAGAATACGGCGTTCATGGGATTCCTTGTCCGGATTGCGGAAAGAACGGTTTTTCAGCCCGGACATCCGGATGTTCGGCGCTACCGGAACCACCGGCCGCGCCACGGGCATGGCGGGGCGGACATCGTGAGGCGCTATTAAACAAGGTGACGGCGCCGGTTGTCAAGCAACCCGAGTTCCGGGCTCTGAGGACGGACGGAAGAGGACGGAAGGTTGTCTCATGAGGTTCCGCGGTCGCACCGGATCTCGAATGCCGCTGCGGGACGCCGCATGAATAGTGGTTGACAAGCCGCCGGTCGGGGGCTTTACTCGCAAAAAAATCCATACAGGTTTCCAAGGAAGGAGTGGCTATGATTCGAACAGGGGCATGTGCGGCGATCCTGATTTTCGGGTGTCTATTCGTTTGGACGCCGGCCTGGGGTGATACCGCACCCGGCGAGACAAACCAGGAAGCGGTGGCCAAGGTCAACGGTACGCCCATCACCTGGGAGGAACTGGAAAAGAACACCCGATTTGTGGAACGGCGTTACGAGAGCGCAAAGGTCCCCCTCCCGGAGGGGGAGGAAAACGACATCAAGCGGGTGGTGCTCGATAAGTTGATCGATGAGATCCTGATTCTCGAGGTGGCTCAAAAGAAAGAGATCCGGGTGCCGGAAGGCGAGGTGGACGACGCCGTCCAGCGGATCAAACTTGCTTACCGGGACAACGAGAAGTTCGAGCAGGAGTTGAAACGCCGGGGTCGCTCTTTGGAGGAACTCAAGGACAGCATCCGAAAAAGCAGACAGGTGGAGTCCGTGCTGAAATCGGTGGTGGCCGTCGAGCCGGAGGATCTGGAGAAAGGGGCCCGGCGGTATTATGAGTCCCATCCCGAGGAGTTTATTGCCGAAGAATCCCGAAGGGTGAGCCATATTCTGATTCGAGCCGAAAACAAGCAGGATGAGGAGGCGCGTAAAAAGGCCAAGCACAAAGCCGAGGCCCTTCTGAAGCGGCTTGAGTCGGGAGAGGACTTCGCCCGGCTGGCCGCAGCCGAATCGGAAGCGCCGGACGCCAAAGCGGGAGGCGATCTGGGGTACCTGATACCCGGACGCATGGTTCCGGAATTGGATGAGGTGATTTTTTCGCTGGAAAAGGGGACCCTGAGTGGCGTGGTGGAAAGCCCTTTTGGTTTTCATATTGTTCGGGTGACGGACGTCAGTCCCAAAGTCCGGTTGTCCTTCGATCAAGTGAAGGCGGGGGTCATGCGGCAGGTCAAGGAAGAAACCGAACAGGAAAAGCGCAGGGAGTACATTGCTTCGTTGCGCAAGGGGGCCAAGATCGAGATCTTTTTGAAGTAGGGGCTACCTCGCGCGTACCGACGGGGACAAAAGTACGCTCGCTTCGGTACGATGCGGCTCCATGGCGAGACGGCGGGAACCGCGCCGAATGGATCCCGGCCGGCTCGTCCGGTGATTTGAAAGAGCAGGCACATGTTTGACGCGCTGACGGAAAAACTGGATTCGGTATTCAAGAAGCTTCGATCCCGCGGGAAGTTGACTCCGGAGAACATCCAGGCAGGGCTTCGCGAAGTGCGTATGGCCCTTCTGGAAGCCGACGTTCATTACAGGGTGACCAAGGAGTTCGTGGAGTCGGTGAGGGATCGCGCCGTGGGCAGCGAAGTCCTGAAGAGCCTGACCCCGGGTCAGCAGGTGATCAAGATCGTTCACGAGGAACTCATCCGGCTCATGGGGGAAAGAAACCAGGAACTAAACCTGAAAGGTTCCCGTCCGCATGTGCTGATGCTCACGGGGCTGCAGGGCTCGGGCAAGACCACCACGGCGGCCAAGCTGGCGAAGCTCCTGAAACAAACAGGGCGGTCCTGCTACATGGCTTCCGCGGACGTGTATCGACCTGCGGCGCTGGAGCAACTGGATCGCCTGGGCCTGCAGATCGGAGTGGAAACGTATCCCGCCGACGCCGGGGGCGGGCCCCTGGAGCGGGCCCAGGAGGCGTTGAAAGCGGCGCGCCGTAGAGAAGCGGATGTGCTGATTCTGGATACGGCGGGCCGTCTGCACATCGATGAGGAGATGATGGAGGAGTTGCGGAACCTCAAAGCCGCGGTTGCTCCCTCGGAGATTCTCCTGGTGGCGGATTCTATGACCGGTCAGGATGCGGTAAACGTGGCCGAGAAGTTCGATGGAGATCTGGATCTGGGCGGGGTCATCCTCACCAAGCTGGACGGTGACGCCCGCGGGGGGGCGGCGCTTTCCATCAAGGCGGTTACCGGCAAGCCCATCAAGTTCGTAGGGATCGGGGAGAAGGTGGATGCGCTGGAGGTGTTTCATCCGGATCGCATGGCTTCCCGTATTCTGGGCATGGGGGACATGCTCACGCTCCTGGAGAAGGCGCAGGCTTCCATTGACGAGCAGGAAGCGGCGGATCTGGAGCGCAAGTTTCGGAGGGACGAATTTACTCTGGAGGATTTTCGGAACCAGTTACTTCAGATTAAGAAGATGGGGTCTCTGGATCAACTCCTGGGCATGATCCCGGGGTTCGGCAAGTTGAAGAAGATGAAGGCCTTTCAACCGGACGAGAAGGAGCTGGTGCGGGTGGAGGCCATCATCAACTCGATGACACGCGATGAGCGTACGGATTACCAGATCCTGAACGCAAGTCGACGAAAACGCATCGCGTCCGGCAGCGGCACGTCGGTGCAGGATGTGAACGCTCTGCTGAAAAATTTCACGCAGATGCGGAAGATGTTCAAGCAATTGAACAAGGGTGGAAAAAAGGGGTTGCTTCGAGGGGGCTTTCCGTTTTAGATATATCGTTTGCATATTGATTTTGCGTCCGGTTGCTCATAGAATGGTATATATGACGAAGTGTTTCCGGAAGACTGCGGGGGGGATGGGGAGCCGGACATCAAACATGGAATCGAGGCATTTGCAAGGGAGGAGTGGACCCGATGCCGGTAAAGATCAGATTGACACGGGCGGGAGCCAAGAAGCGTCCGTTTTATCGAGTGGTGGTGGCGCATGCGGAAGCACCGCGGGATGGAAGATTCATTGAAGTTCTGGGGACTTACGATCCCAAGAAGGAACCTTCAGAGTTTCGGCTGGACAAAGAGAGACTTCAGCACTGGCTGACTCAGGGCGCCGTTCCAACTGAAACGGTGGCCAGTCTGTGTAAGACCGGTGGATATATGTGATCCTGTTTACATTCCGAGTCCGGCCTTCGACTCGTGATCCGGAGAATGAAGGAAACAGGGTAAGACGGATTGTTCGTTGCTGTATGGGACGTTTCAGTTTGGGTCAGAGCATGAACATGTCATCGTTCCAAAGGGTTTCTGAAGTGAGTAACGGCGTGGAACTCATCGAGTGAAACTTCAACTGGAGAGAGGTGCTTCATGAAGGAATTAATTGAGTTTATCGCCAAGGCATTGGTGGATCGTCCCGAAGATGTGGAAGTGCACGAAATCGAAGGCGAACAGACGTCGGTAATCGAGCTGAAGGTGGCCAAAGAAGACCTGGGCAAAGTCATCGGCAAACAGGGGCGTACCGCCCGTGCCATGCGGACTATCTTGAGTGCGGCTTCCACCAAGATCAGAAAACGATCGGTCCTTGAGATCATTGAATAGGAGAACAACTCGGAGAGATCAACGGATACTCATGGGGCGGGTCGCAGGCCTTCATGGGTTGAAAGGGTGGGTGCGGGTCGAGTCGTTTGCGGAATCCGTTGAGTCGCTTGTGGCGCGCGGGTGTTTTTTGGTGGAACCTGTGGGCGGAGTTCCTCGTACATACACGGTGGAGGGGACGCGGCTTCAAAACGTGCAGGTGTTGATCAAATTCCGCGAAATTGATACGGTAGATGACGCGAGGCGCCTCTTGGGTGGCGCCTTGTTGGTTGATAGGTCTGATTTACGGGAGCCGGAAGAGGGGGAGTACTACTGGTTGGACCTGATGGGTCTGGACGTACGGGATTCCACGGGTGAATGGTTGGGAAGCGTGGACCAGGTAGTGCGGACGGCGGCCCAGGATCTTCTGTCGGTGCGCGGAGACCATGGAGTTCTCTTGATTCCGCTCGTTTCCGAGTGGGTCGAAGAAGTGGATCTGGAGCGAGGCGAATTGGTTTTGAGCGGTAGAAAAGCGGACATCGTTGAGCCGGACGCATGATCATCGACATACTGACCCTGTTCCCTGGGATGTTTGATTCCCCCCTGAAGGAAAGCATGCTCAAACGGGCGATCGAATCGGGGGCGGCGGACGTGCGGATTGTGAACATCCGTGACTTCGCCCAGGGCAGACATGCCCAGGCGGATGATCGTCCTTACGGTGGAGGCAGCGGCATGGTCATGAAGGTGGAACCCGTCGCGGCCGCCGTTCGGTCTTTGGTCCGGACTTCTGAAGAGGTTTCTCCCCATGTGATTCTGCTGACTCCTCAGGGGCGCTTGTTCAACCAGGCCAGAGTCCGGGAATTGGCTCGACGCCCCAGGATGGCCTTGATCTGCGGTCACTACGAGGGGGTGGACGAGCGCGTTTCGAGGCTGTTCGTGCAGGAAGAGCTTTCCATCGGCGACTATGTTCTGACCGGCGGCGAGGTGGCGGCTCTCGTGGTTATGGACGCCGTGGTGCGCCTCTTGCCGGGGGTCTTGGGAAACACGGATTCCCTGGAGGAGGAGAGTTTCTCTTCGGGCCTCATCGAATATCCCCAGTATACGCGTCCGCGTGAATTTGAGGGGCATGGGGTGCCGGAGGTGCTTCTTTCCGGCGATCATGGAGAGATCGCCCGGTGGCGTAAGGAGGAATCGATGCGCCGAACGATGGAACGCCGGCCCGACTTGGTTGCCGCGGCTTTCGAACGGGATGGGGAACCTTCGAAAGTCTCTTGAGCATGCGGATTCACGCGGTTGCCTCCAAGGCGGCCGAAGCCGGAGGTCCCCGGCCCATGCGGGAAATCGTTCAAAGAGGGCTCGATGGAATCGGCAGCCGCAGTGTACCTCGGTCTACTGCATTACCCGGTGTACAACAAGCGCAGAGAAGTGGTCGCTTCGGCGGTCACCAATTTGGATATACATGATTTGAGCCGTCTGGCGGCCACATTTGACCTGCCGCGGTTCTATGTGATCACCCCGCTGAAAGATCAGCGCGTTCTAGCGCGACGGATCGTGAGTCACTGGACGGAGGGTCGGGGAGGGGAAGTCAACCCGGATCGAAAAAGCGCCCTGGAACGGGTATGGGTCACGGAGACACTCGCCTCGGCATGCGAAGATATCCGCGGTGGGACGGGTGTTCATCCTACGGTGGTGTTGACCGGTGCTTCTCCTCAGGGCCCGGTGGTTTCGTTTGAACGGATGCGAGGTCTGCTGATGCGTCCCGAGCCCTTTCTCCTTGTGTTCGGAACGGCTTGGGGACTCGCGGTGGAACGGATTTCCTCAGGAGAAAGCCTGTTGCTGGCTCCCATCCGGGGCCGAGCCGGTTACAATCATCTTTCGGTGCGATCGGCGGTTTCCATTGTGCTGGATCGCCTGATGAGTTCGGAAAGATAGGAGGTCGGGAAGATGGATACAACAATTCTCCAGTTGGAACGAGAGCAGATGAGAATGGACATCCCGCGTTTCAAGGCGGGAGACACCGTTCGAGTCCATGTTCGAATCAAAGAAGGTGAGAAAGAGCGGATCCAGGTGTTCGAGGGAGTCGTGATTCGGAGACGTGAAGGGGGAAGCGGCTCCACGTTTACGGTGCGCAAGATTTCGTATGGAGTGGGTGTAGAACGCATCCTGCCCCTGAACTCTCCCATTATAGACAGAGTGGAGGTCGTATCCGTGGGACGAGTGCGGCGGGCCCGACTCTATTACATGCGTGGGTTGAGGGGTAAAGCGGCCCGCATCAAGGAAGACCGCCGATAGGGTCATGAGGGAAGCCCGGAAGAACGTCACCCGGACTCTCTTCCCCGATGCGACGACGAGAGACCTGTATCTCTTCGAGATTGACGCCTGGCGTCGGGGTCTGCAATTCGTGGCGGGAGTGGACGAAGCCGGGCGGGGACCCCTTGCCGGGCCGGTGGTTGCGGCGTGCGTGGTGATGTACCAGGGGGTTCCCCTGCTCCGCGTCGACGATTCCAAGAAGTTGTCCGCGGAGACCCGGGAGGCGTTGTGGATCGAAATCCTGAATCACACCCGCGCCGTGGGGATCGGAACGGCGAACGTGGCGGAAATCGAGGAATGGAACATTCTTCAAGCTTCGCTCCGGGCCATGGGTCGCGCCGTTCTTGACCTTCCGCTGCGGCCGGAACTTGTGCTGGTGGACGGCGTTCACCTCATTCCGGGTATTGAGACTCAGAGGGCCTTGGTTCGAGGCGATTCGAGGAGCGGTGCCATCGCCGCCGCTTCCATAGTGGCCAAAGTGACTCGAGATCGAATGATGCTCGAACTTCACGACCGATATCCCCAATACAATTTCGCCTCCAACAAGGGATATGCCACCCGCGAACATCTGGAGGCCCTGTCCGAATACGGCCCTTGTCCGGTCCATCGCAAGACGTTCAAGGGTGTGCGGGAGCACATCAAACCTGTCATTCCCCCCCTGTTTTTCGGCCTGTAGTTCCATTTCCCATGGGCGGTGCGGATCGCAAAGCATTGGGTAAACACGCGGAAGCATTGGCCGCCGAAACCCTGGAGAAGAAGGGATACCGGATCTTCGCCCGCAACGCCCGTTGCCCCCTGGGAGAGTTGGATATCGTCGCTTTGCACGGAGACATGCTGGTGTTCGTCGAGGTACGAGCGGTGTCCGGTGGAAGAAGAGGCCACCCCAAGGAGTCCGTGTCGACCCGGAAGCAGGCGGTGCTTACCAGGACCGCCCTATGGTATCTCAAGAAGCACGGGTGGATGGACCGGTCGGCCCGGTTCGATGTGATCACCGTCCGAATGAACGGTGGCGGTGTTCCGGAAGTCGAACATTTCGTGAACGCATTTGAAATGGTATACTGATGTCAAGATGGTAAATGGATGCCTATACTTGGTGGCCACCCCCATCGGCAATCTGGAGGATATCACGCTTCGGGCGTTGCGTGTTCTGAAAGAGGTGGACGTGGTGGCCGCCGAAGATACGCGGCGGACCCGGAAGCTCTTGGCGCATCACGGTATCCGGAATCGGGTTTCGGCATACCATGGCTACAATCGGGAGCGGGCCGGAGAGAAGCTTTTGCGGTGCCTTCTCGGGGGAAAGAACGTCGCCTTGGTCACGGACGGAGGGACCCCGGGGATCTCGGATCCCGGAAGGGAGTTGGTCCGCGAGGCCTTTCATCGGGGAGTACTGGTGGCGCCTGTTCCGGGTCCCTCCGCCATCACCGCGGCTCTGTCCGTCGCCGCATTTTCCGGTGGACCGTTCTTGTTTGTGGGTTTCCTACCCTCGAAAGCGGGTCCCCGGAAGAGAAAACTGGAAGATCTGGGAGGACTCCCCTATCTGCTGGTTCTTTTCGAGGCTCCTCATCGGCTGATGAAGACGTTGGAAGAAATGGGTCGGGTGTTCGGCGGTCGGCGGATCCTTATGGCCCGGGAAATGACCAAGGTGCACGAGACTCTTCTGGTCGGAACGGCGGAAGAAATCCGTCTCAGCTTGAAAGCGGAGGTGGTGCGTGGTGAGATCACCCTGCTGGTGGAGCCGTGTGACACGGTTGCAGAGCCGGAAATGGGGGTTTTGGAGGAACTTCGGTACTGGAGCCGGAGGTCCCGTATACCCATGATGGAAGTGGTCAAGCAGGTGGCTCGAAGTCGGGGAATTCCCAAGAGCGAAGTATACCGGGAAAGCTTGAAGCTGAATCAAGAGTCGAACGAATCTTGAGCCGGAGCCGTCCGAGATTGGAAGGGACGGAAACACGCATCCATGGCAAATGTTCCCCTGAAGTTGTCCATACTGTTTCGCTCCTTCTTTCTCCAGGCGGCATGGAACCTGGAGCGGATGCAGAACATCGGGTTTCTCTTTGCGTTGTCGCCCGCGTTGAAACACATCTACGGGCGGAAACGGAAGGAATTCCGGGAAGCGTGCCTGCGGCATCTGGAGTTGTTCAATTCCAATCCGTACATGGCGGGCTTCATTTTGGGGGCCGTGGCGAATCTGGAGGCGGAGAGGGCGCGGGATACCGTCGCCGTGGAAACGTTGGGGGACTTCAAACGAGGGACGATGACGGCTTTCGCCGCCATGGGAGATGCCTTGTTCTGGAGTTTGCTGAAACCGTTATGCGCTTCCGCGGCCATTGTGTTCGCCCTGGGAGGGAAACTCTGGGCCCCTTGGGTGTTCCTGATTTCTTATAACGCCGTGCATGGTCTTGTCCGAGGCTATGGTTTGTTTTCCTCCTTTGAGAGGGGGATGCGCGTCCTTCAGTTGATCCAGGCTTGGGATATTCCGGGCCGGGTGATCACATTGCGGAAGGTCCTGCCGGTGGTATTGGGGGCGGTGGCCGCCCGATGCGCAGTTACGGGAGGTGAGGCGTTTCACGGTGTTTTCTTCTGGGGGTCCCTGCCTCTGATAGTGCTTTGTTATGCATTGATCCGAAGGCGTGTACCCATTCCGTTGATCCTGGGGTTCACCTTCGTATTGATGACCGCGGGGACCTTTTTCTGCTCAACCTGGTGAGGTAAAAATAATGGAAATGGCCAGTGCTGAGTTCATGATCACTAACGATTTCGGGTTGCATGCCCGTTCGGCGGCCAAGATCGTTCAAGCTGCCGGGGAGTTTCAAGCGGAGGTGTACTTGTCTCGAGACGGCGCCAGGGCGGACGGCAAGAGCATCTTGGACATCCTGACTCTAGCTTGTCCCAAAGGATCAGTGATCCAGGTGGAAGCCGTGGGGCCGGATGCCGCTCAGGCCGTTGAAACAATCGGACTACTCATTCGCAATGGATTTGGAGAAGGGTCTCCGGGTGAGCGGTAACCGGCCGAAAGACATTCGACTCAAGGGGATCAGCGCGTCCGCCGGGATAGTGATCGGTAAAGCCTATCACGTAGACCGGGGTGAGATGAAGATCATCTATGAGTACCTGCTTAACGAAGAGCAGGTGAGTCGGGAGCTGAAACGATTCGATGCGGCGGTGGGTCTCACCGAGGCCCAGTTGCGTCAGGTGAAGAAAGAAGTGCCCGACGAGTTCAAGGACCATGCCTATATCCTGGACGCGCACTTGCTTATTCTGAAGGATCGTATGGTTCATGAAGCAACCCGCCGAACCATCGATCAGGATAAGATCAATGTGGAATGGGCGCTGAAGAAAAGCCTCGAAACGGCCCGCCAGGCTTTCAGCAAGATCCGGGACCCGTACATTCGCGGCCGGATCAAAGATATGGAAGACGTCGTCGGAATGATCATGCGCAACCTGGCCGGTAAACGCGCCGAGGATATCTCCACGATCAAGGATCGGGTGATCGTGGTGGCCCATGATTTGTCTCCCGCCGACACTTCCCAGATGAATTTGGATCGGGTGATGGGATTCGTCACCAATATGGGCAGTAAGACATCCCATACCAGTATCGTGGCTCAATCGCTTCAGATACCCGCGGTGGTGGGGTTGGAACGGGCAACGGACCGTATCGGCAACAACGAACTCGTGATTCTGGACGGCACTACGGGTGACGTGATCGTGAATCCGTCGGAGGATGTGCTTCAGGAATACAAGCGTCGAAAGCGACGCTACGAGGAGTATCATTCCGAAATCGTCCGGTGCGCCCACTTGCCGGCGGAGACTCTGGACGGCCATGTGATCTCCATCAGGGGAAACATCGAACTTTTGGAAGAGGTCACGGCCGTGCTGGATTACGGTGCGGAAGGGGTGGGGTTGTATCGGACCGAATTCCTTTATCTGAGTCACGGAAGCCTTCCGGAAGAGGATGAGCTGTTTGAAAACTATCGTGAGGTTGCGGAAATCCTGGCTCCCGAATCCGTTACGATTCGAACCCTGGACATAGGCGGCGACAAGTTCGCATCCCAGCTGGAATTGAGCGAAGAGATGAATCCCGCGCTGGGTCTGCGCGCCATCCGCTTTTGCCTGAAGATGCGCCACGTCTTCGAGGCTCAGTTGCGCGCCATATGCAGGGCCAGCCATTACGGGCATGTGAAGATTCTCTTTCCTTTGATTTCGGGAGTCAGTGAAATCGTGGAGGCCAAAAAAATCCTCCGGGAAGTTCAGGAGAAACTATCTCGGGAAGGAGTCCCCTTCGACAAGAACATGGAAGTGGGTATCATGGTGGAGGTGCCGTCCGCCGTGACGGTGGCGGATCTGCTTGCGCGGGAAGTGGACTTCTTCAGCATCGGCACCAACGATCTCATCCAGTATTCGCTGGCGGTGGACCGAACCAACGAATATGTGGCTCACTTGTACATGCCCTATCATCCCGCGCTGCTCCGTATGATCCGCCATGTGGTCTTGTGCGCCAAGAGGGAGGGAATCCGTGTGGCTATGTGCGGGGAGATGGCGGGTGATCCGCTGTGTGTGCCCTTGCTTCTTGCCATGGGTCTGAATGAACTAAGCATGAATCCTCATTCCATTCCCATCATCAAGCGGATTATCCGCCTGGCCACTCTCGAGGAATGCCGGGAGTACCTGGCCCAGGTGATGGACCTGCCTACCGGCGAAGAAGTGAAATCCTACCTGACACAAGTGCTCTCCCGCCGGTTCCCGGAGGAATTTGCGGTTAATCTTCCTGAATTTCGGGAGGTCGAGAACATCCACTGAACGGGCGACTTCGGCGCTTTCGGGTACCGCAAGTCAGCGCAGTTGGGACAGGGCTTCGCGGAGAATCTGCCCGCAGTCTTTGGCGGGGTGGTATTCAGAGAAGCCCAGGCGCATCGACAGGGCGCCGTGAGGAAGCTTCGGGAAAGAGGACAGGACGTCCCGGATTCGCTTTCCCAGGATGCGGCCGCCGTTTTCCAGGGTATAGGGCAGGATCATGGCGAAACAGCATTCGTCGTAACGGGCGAGGAGATCGGCGAGCCGGATCTGTTTTCGCAGGACATAGGCCACGTCGAAACTCCATTCCTCCGGATGGGGAGATTCGCTCGGGCAGGAGAATTCCATCAAGAGCAGGGTGAAAGTGGATCCGTAGCGTTGGGCCCGCCCACATTCCTCCACCAGACGGGATTCGAATTCTGTTCGACTGAGGAGACCTGTCTGCGGACATCGGATGCTCTGCACTCCGGCGAGAAAGTTCAGGAAAGCGGCGTCCGTGACGCGCTCCAATTCCGCGGAAGGGGTATCCACCACGATCCGACCCTGGTCCAGCATGATTACGCGGTCCGTGATGCGAAAGATGTCCGGGATCTCGTGACTCACGATGACGGACGTAAATTCATGATGCCTCTGGGACTTGGAGATCAGATCGTGCACCGCGTTTTTGCGGATGGGGTCGAGACCGGTGGTGGGTTCATCAAAGAGCACGATGTCCGGGTTGTTCACGAGGGCGCGCGCAAGTCCCACTCGTTTGCGCATGCCGCCGCTCAACTGGGATGGGTACTGGTTCGGGGCTGCTTCCAGACCCACATGAGCCAGGAGTTCCAGTACCTTTTCCCGGATTGCGGATTCTCCCAGGGCTGTAGTTTCTCTCAGAGGAAGAGCCACATTCTCGAATACGGTCAAGCTGTCGAACAAAGCCGCGTTCTGGAACAGGAATCCCATGCGGGAGCGAATCTGCTCCAGCTCCCTGCGCGAGGCGTCGCTCACTCGGATTCGGTCGACGAACACCTCGCCTTGGTCCGGACGGGTAAGCCCGATGATATGCTTCAGGATCAGGCTCTTGCCCACCCCGCTCTTTCCGATGATGGCCACGCTTTCCTTCGAGCCGATCTCCAGGGTGATTCCCTGGAGGACGGCAACGTCCTTGAACGATTTATGCACATTGTGGATCGATATGGTGGAGGACCCGTCCATTTCTTCGTTCTTTCCCCTTGGCCGGACTTTTCAGGCCGATACGGCGGGATGTATGGTATCCGAGACTTGGGCGGGGGGCAAGCGAAAGTTGGGCGCCGGCAACCACGGGGCCCCGTTCCGGCTGACGACGGGCCGTCTCGGTGCGCCCCAGTGGGCTTCCTGTCTCAGGACCGCCGGGGCGTTTTCCCCGCGCCTCCGTCGCGCGAATTCGGGCATCCTGCCGATCACCGGGTTCAACCGGCCGCCGGCGGGCTGGTTCGCAATGGGCCGTTAGTCCTTGCAGCCCTCAAGAAATCCCGTTACGATGGGCGTATTATGGTTACAAGTTTAGGGAGGCGCCCGCGTGATTGGAAAGGACGATCTCGATAAGGCGTTGTTGTCGGCGAGACCCTTGTTTTCGAGGCTTGAGGAATTGTACGGGCTTTTGCCCGAAACGCGGTGCACCTGTGGACAACCGGGAGTGTGTTGCGCTTTTCTGCCCGAAATGACCCTAATAGAGATGTTGCGATGGTGGGAGGTGCTCCGATCCATGTCGGCCCCTCGAGCGGAATCCATGTTGAGGCGTTTTGCGAAATTCTATTTCTCCAATCCGGTTCGCATTACGGGCTGTCCCTTCCTGGAAAACGGGTCGTGTTCCATCTACCCGTACCGCACGTTCGGATGCCGTGCTTACGGACTCTGGAGCGGGACCCTGGGATCGCAACGTACCGATCGGAGCCGAAAGGAAAAACAGACACTCCGGAGGATGTGGAAGCAATGGGGGATCGAGCTGCCGCCGCACGTCGTGGAATTCGAGCCGGACTATTGCCTCGATGTGAAGACGGTTCCCGGGACCGATGTTTCCGACAGGGCGCTCATGGATCTGCTCGGGCGCGTGTACGACCTGGACCGTGGAATGGAGGATCTTCAGTCCCGTTTCGAAAGCGAGTATCATTCGGATGTGAGCTATTTATGGACATGCCTGACTTTTGGAGTCCGGAAAACGCTGCTGACCAAGATGGGCATTGTAAAAGAACTCTGTGAGGCTGGCACGGAAATCCGCTTGGGAAAAGCCCTGGAAATGGTTTCTCTGGAACGGTTGCAGTAACGTTTGGTGACCCCTGGGTTCGGAGGACATGCATGCTGGCGGTTAAAAAGGATCTGGAAGGGCGGGCATGCGAAGAGCGCTTTTAATTTCGGCTGCGGGTGGAGGCTTTCGAAGATATACGGATGCCGGATGCCCAGGGCCTGTGGATAGGGTACAGAGCGAGTTGTGAACTCATGAGAATACTTCTGTTTGCAGGAAAGGGCGGCGTCGGAAAGACCAGCATGGCGGGAGCCACGGGATTGCGGACCGCGCAACTGGGGCTCAAGACACTGGTAATGAGTTTGGACGCGGCTCACAGTCTGGCGGATGTCTTCGACCAGGACCGACGCCTCATGGACCTGAATCGGGGCGCGCCGGTAGAAGTGGCCGACGGGCTTTGGATTCAGGAACTGGACATTCAGGAGGAGATCCGGAACCACTGGGGCGAGGTGTACCGGTACATTGCCACACTCTTCAACAGTTCGGGATTCGACGAGGTGTTGGCGGAGGAACTGGCCATCATCCCCGGTATGGAAGAAGTCAGCGCCCTGTTCTATATCAACCAGTACATCCGGGAACAAACTTTCGACGTGATGGTGCTGGACTGCGCGCCGACCGGTGAGTCCATCCGGTTTGTGAGTATTCCCACGGCGCTGGAATGGTACATCAAGAAGATCTTCCACATTGAACGGACCATGATGCGATTGGTTCGTCCGGTGGCCAAGCGGTTGGTGGATGTTCCCCTGCCTTCCGAGGAGTACTTCAAAGCCATGGAGCGGTTGTTCGAGCGCTTGCGGGGGGTGGATCGGGTCCTGGTGGATCCGTGCACGACCTCGGTGCGTCTGGTTACGAATCCGGAAAAAATCGTTCTGAAGGAAACCCAACGGGCATATATGTATTTCAGCCTGTACCGCATGTGTATCGATGCGGTGATCGTGAACCGTGTTCTTCCCGCCGGCGTGGGTGATGCGTATTTCGAGGACTGGAAGAGGGCTCAGAAGAAGTATCTGGAGGAAACCCGAAAACTCTTTGATCCGGTGCCCATTCTTCAGTGCGACCTGTTCCGCGAAGAGGTGGTGGGACCGGAGCATCTTGCGCGTTTGGCCCGAACGGTATATGGGGAGCGGAACCCCGCCGAGTTTTTCTTCGACGGCGCTCCCTACCGTATTGAAAAGGAGGAGGGCCGTTACCGTCTGACGTTGAGCGTTCCGTTCCTGCATAAGGAGGACGTGGAGTTGAACAAAGTGGGGAACGAACTCATCATACGCATGGGGGGAGTCAAGCGCAATATTCTGCTTCCCCGCCAGGCGGCCGCGTGCACGGAAATCACGGCCGGCGTGAACGGCCGACAACTGGAAATCGTCCTTGGAGGACTCGACCATGGAAGAAATCCGGACTGAAGAGATTCGTGAAGAAGATACGAAATCGTGTGCAACGAACTGCCCATTAGGCAGGGTTACCGAGGAGTGGCGGAGCCTTTTCGGCGCGGGTTCCGAATTCAGGCGGCACATGACCGAATCCCGTCTTGAATTCCTGCGGGGCGTTCGATCCCTCATCGACGCCAAAATAAGCCGGCTGGAAAAGGATGCCGCCGGCCCGAGGAAGAAGGCCGAGCGAATCGTAGTGGATGAGGTTTGATTCCATCCGCGGATAGGAAGGTTTGACCGGACGGAATCAGCGGGCTCGCCTGAAGCCGCAGTGCAGGGAGGCATCCGTGCGGCCTGGATACCATTTCAAGAAACGTCGGACAAAGTGAGGACGTATGTTCGGACTAGGGACTACCGAAATCTTGGTAATCGCGGTATTGCTTGTGGTGTTTTTCGGCGCCAAGCGGCTGCCCGAGATCGGGGAGGGCTTAGGCAAGGCCATCCGGGAGTTCCGGAACGTAAAGAAGGATCTTGTGGAAGAGGATGGAAAAGAGGGGGCCGATACAGAGGGCGAGAAGGCGGGAGCCTCGTCCCTGGAGGGCGAGATGGTCCGGAAAGTCCAAAACAAGGTCATGAACGGAATTCCCGGCGCGCGGCAAGCCAAGAAGATCAAAGAGGGCGCGGATCGGGTGAAAAGTTTAGTTCGTTGATAAACAGCATTGCGTACAGGTTGGTGCAAAACGACGAGATACAAGCAGCGCCTTCGGTGTGACGGCGGATCACGTTTCTCATCGGCCTGCGGGTGAAGGATAGGGGAAGGTCCGTGCCGGTGGAGGGACGTTCGCGCCGATTATCTTTTCGTCGGGACGGCCGATTCCGGAATGGCCGGGGACCTTCGGATGTTGGGGCGGTATGGCGGCAGGCGGAGAACAAGCGGTTGCAGGCAACGTGCTTTTGCACCTCGAGAGGTTCAGGAAGGCCGTGCAGGATTGGTATGCCGGGCATCAACGGGACCTGCCTTGGAGAAGAACCCGTGATCCTTACCATATCTGGGTATCCGAGGTCCTTCTGCAACAGACCCGGGTGAACCAGGCCATACCGTATTATGAGCGTTTTCTGGAGGCTTTTCCCAGTGTGGCCGACCTGGCGGATGCTTCTGAATCCGAGGTTCTCAAGGTGTGCGAGGGGATGGGCTATTACGCCAGGGCCCGCAACCTGCACCGGGCGGCGCGGGAGGTGATGGAACGGCATGGAGGCTGTGTCCCGGACACCCTGGAGGCATTGCTGGCCTTGCCCGGAGTGGGAGCCTATACGGCCCGCGCCGTTCTGAGCATCGGGTACGGCAAGTCGTATCCAGTGGTGGACGGAAATGTGAAACGGTTGCTTGCGCGGCTGACCGCGTTAAGCGGAGACGCTTCCGCTTCCGGCAATCCGGCCGGGCTGTGGAGCCTCGCGGAGCGCGTGATGTCGCCCGAGGAACCCGGGCGGTTCAACCAGGCCATGATGGAACTGGGGAGCTTGGTGTGTGTTCCTCGGAAGCCCGAATGCCGGGTGTGTCCCGTGGTCCCCTGGTGCCTGGGGGCGGCGTCCGGGAAACCCGAATCCTATCCGGGGAAACCGAAACGCAAGGTGAAACCCCACTTCGACGTGTGTGCGGGAATCATCATGAACGGCGGCCGCTTCCTGATCACCCGGCGTCCTTCGGAGGGATTGCTCGGCGGATTGTGGGAGTTCCCGGGCGGGAAACAGGAGGACGGGGAGACTCTGGAGGCCTGCCTGCTCCGGGAGATCCGCGAGGAACTGGACCTGGAGATATGGGTGGGTCCGGCCTTTATGAGCGTTCGGCATGCTTACAGCCATTTCCGCATCACGCTTCACGCATTCTTGTGTCGTGTCCGGAAGGGTTCACCTAAGAAGATCGGGTGTGCCGATCTCCGATGGGTCCGCCCGGATGAACTCGATGCATTTCCCTTTCCCCGCGCCGACCGAAAGATCATCGAGAAGCTGCGAGGGTCCGATCCCTTCGGCCTTATGCCGGAATCCGGCGACGGCCGGTTCCTGTCTCCGGCGCCCTGAACGTCCCCGGACGCGTTCCGCGTACTAACGGATCTCTGAACTCCTTCACACGGGATCCGAGTGCTTTCCTGAATCCCCTCTTCCTTTTGTGTATCGACGGACGGAATGCGTATTATGGAACGTAGCCGTGCGGTGTGGTACCGGAACGGCGCGGAAGACCCCGGATGCGGGATTTTACATTCGGGGTCTGTGTATTCCGGGAGCGCCGCCGGTGAATGAACGCGCCTATCCCCGCGGATTGAAGGCGGCGGCTTCGCGCTTTCCCTGTTCTTCATCCACGAAATGAAACAGTATGGTCCCTACGATAAACAAGATCAACAGGGAGGCGATGCCCAGCCGGGACGCGAGCCGCCCCACCCCGAGGAGCGCCTCCGGATACGGATCGGGAGGCATTAAGAGTCGCCTGGAGAGCAGGCCCACGAGTCCCATGAGGGCCGGCCCCAGAATGGCCGCGAACTTGCCCAGCATGTTGTAGAATCCGTAGAATTCCGCGCTGTGCCCCGGAGGCACGAATCGGGAGAAGTAGCTTCGGCTCAAGGCCTGAATGCCTCCCTGAACCAGTCCGATGGCGCCGGCGAGGATGTAAAATTCGATCCGTGTGGTCATGAATGAGCCCCAAAGGGTGATGCCCATGTATGCCAGCAGAGCCAGATAGATGCCCTTGCGGACCCCCCAGTATTGAGCCAGTTTGCCGAAGCCGAGGGCTGCCGGGAAACCGATGAATTGCACCATGAGCAGGGAGAGGATCAGGTCCCGGGTGTCAAAGCCCAGGGAAAGACCGTAATCCACGGCCATGCGGATAATGGTGTCCACGCCGTCTATATAGAACCAGTACGCGATCAGGAACAGAGAAGCCGTCCTGAAGCGGCGTACCGTCTTCAAGGTGCGGAACACACGGCGGAATCCCTCCACCGCGGCGTGATGCATTCCCCGGGCCGGAGATCTCCGAGCCCCGGACTCGGGGACCCAGAACAGAACGAACAGAGTGAACCCTCCCCACCATAAGGCCACGGACACGAAGCTGTATCGGATTCCCTGTGCGGCGTCGGCCAGACCGAATCGTTCGGGTATGGTCGCCATGAGGACATTGAAGAGGAACAGGATGCCGCCTCCCAGATACCCCATGGCGAATCCGAGCCCGGAAACGTAGTCCACGCGCTTCTCCCCGGCGATGCTCGGAAGGAGAGAGTCGTAGAAGATATTGGCCCCCGCGAATCCCACCACTCCGAGAACGTAGACGAAGACGGCCCAGACCCATTGACCTTTGCCCACCAGAAACAGGCCGGCCGTCATCAGAACGCCCATGTAGGCGAAACCCATCAGGAATTTTTTGCGGGCGGATCTCTGATCGGCTACCGCGCCCAGAATCGGCGCCAGGAGAGCGACGAACAATCCGGCGATGGAATTTCCGATTCCCAACTGTGCCGTGCTGACGGTCACATCCGTTCCGTGACTCCAGTATGTCTTAAAAAAGATGGGAAAGAAGCCCGCCATCACCGTGGTGGCGAAAGCGGAGTTGGCCCAGTCATACATGGCCCAACCCCAGACAGCCTTTTGATTCTGGTTCACCGAGCACTCCCCGGAGGAATGGGTTCACGCGGGCGTCACGATGTACGAAATCGGTTTGGCTCCCCCGCCCGGGGGGCCGTCCTGTTCGAGTACCAAACGGCGGGAAACGGCAGTCCGCTGCAGGAGTTCCGGACGCTCCAAAACTCCGTCCGACCTTGGACATCGTGCCGGGCGTACGGCAATTCGGGAATGCGGGCCGGAGAGCGGACCACAAACACGGTGGAGGAACCAAGAGATGAACGACCCGAGGCGGCATCCGCCCCGGGTCGTTTGAGTTCCGCGGGAACAAAGCAGGGGAGAAGCCGCTTCATAACAGCCCGTTTGAAAATACTATTCACGGCAGGCCGGTGAAAAACGATGAGATGCAAGACACGCGAATCCTGAGAAATGAAGCCTACTTACAGTACGCCGCAATGCCTTGGAATGAAGCGCAACACAGCAGATCGCGTTTTTCAGCGGCCTGATACGGCGGATGTGCGGGTCGCCGTATCCACGGACTTGCCGAGCATCGCTTTGGTTTCCCGGTACAAGGTTCTCAGGGGAATGTCCGCCGGGCACACTTCCTCGCACAATCCGCATTCGATGCACAAGTCCACCATGTGAACCGCACGAGTCATATGCCAGGTGGGATTCTCGGGGGGGATGTCCCCCGTGGAAAGATGCTCGTCCGAATCCAGGGTGCATTCGTAGCAGAAGCACATGGGACATATGTTACGACATCCATAGCATTTGATGCACCGATTGAACTCAGCGGTCCAATAGGCCATGCGCTCGTCCAGCGTCTTCCCGTTGAGGGGATCGCCGGAGTGATCTTCCGCTTCGAGAATTTCTTCTCGAGGCAACACGTCCGGGTAAGGCTTGTCGCACCGGCATGCCTCGGCCAGCTCCGGAGGGCAGGGTACTCCCACCATGACCACCCGCTTGGGATTCAGTTGATTTGCTTTGAAGAGGCGGATCACTCCCCGTTCGTCGCACCCTCGAACCAGAACGCCGAAGGATTCGAACGGATGTTCCCTTAGAATGCGTCTCAAAATCTGGTTGAGAGGATAACGGGTGTCGCCCGGCTGGTGAAAGTCTCCCGTGAACAGGTCTTCGACCTCTTCGGGGTCCCTGAAGAAGTGAGGCGTCACCTTACCCGCGTCGTCTTTTCTCAGACCCAGGAAAGCGTGGATTCTTCCTTCGGCAAGCAATTTCTGGACACGTTCCTTGATGGATTCCATGGTATCACCGTAGTGGGATGGAGTGTTACAGGTCCGCGGCTTCGCGCCTGTGATAGTAACAAATCAGGCCGCAATTCAGGCACCTTTGAGCTTCCGCAAGGGCCATTTCCCGGGTCAGACCGGGTTCCTCCTCATCCTCCGTCCAGCGATGAAGCCGCTCTTGAGGAGGAAGCTCCTGCGGTTGCGAGCGAGGTACGGGATCGACCCCGAAGACCTGGGACACGTTCAGGATCTGCGAGTCCGTTCGGATGGCGTGTTCGGGCCACCGCACGGGATGTCCCGTCAGGTACAGATGAACCGCCCGGGCCAGACGCCGGCCGCCTCCGATGGCTTCCACGGCGGCCTTGTAATCGCTGACGGATGCGGGATCGAAGAGGCCGATCTGTCCCTTGGGCGATGGTTCCTTGTACGCATCCAGGGTGCGCCACCGGATGGGCTTGTCCGCGGAAGCCTCCTCTTCCTCGGAAGGTTCTTCGGGAACGAAAATGAGTTCCGGATACCGCGCTATGGCCGTGATGACGCGATCCGCCTTCAACAGACGCTCGGAATCCGGCGCCAAAACGGGCCGTGTGGTGGGGGAGACATCGGGTTCCTCCGTTTTCACGTCCATCACTTCGAGGTGCTCCAGTCGGTCTCCCAGGCCCAGAAGACCCGTGGGAACGGCGCCGAAATGGAACCGTACGCCGGACGTTTCCGCCGAGGCGATATCCAGACCGCTTTGTTCCAGACTGTCCCGGGTCTTGCGGGAGACCACGCTGACATTCCGGATACCCCGGCGGATCAGGGTTCGGGCCATATCCAGGATTCCCCGGGAATCCCCCACCAAGACCACGTGGGCGTCCTTGGAGAAGGACAAGGCGGATCCCTTCATCAACGCCACGGTCAGCGGCAGGAGCAGGAGATTTCCGGGGATGATCTCCTCGGGCTGATCTTTTTCACGCAGGATCATGCTGTCCCAGCCTCCCGCGGCGATGACCACGGCATGGTTTCCTTCCCGGAACAGGGATTCCAAGGAGAAATCCCGGCCCATCTTGACGCCGGTCCTGGCCGTTACCCCTGTCTTCAAAATTCCTTCGATTTCAAAGTCCAGCACGCTCATGGGAAGGCGATAGTCCGCGATCACGGTACGCAGCAGTCCCCCCAGTTCGGGCTGCGCTTCGTACACGGTGGGGCGGTGACCGAGCCGCGCCAAGGCGTAGGCGGCCGTGAGGCCCTCCGCTCCTCCGCCCACGATGGCCACATGTTTTCCGGTGTCCGGTGCGTTGGGCGGCGTGATATGCTCCCCGGCGACCATCTCGAAATCGGCGACGAACCGTTTGAGATGGTTGATGTTGACGGCCTCGTCCACGAGGTTCCGGCGGCATTCGAACTCACAGGGATGCGGGCAGATCCGGCCGCACACCAAGGGAAACGGGTTGTTTTCCTTGATAATTTCCACCGCTCCCCGGTAGTCTTCCCGAGCGATGGCCTGGATGTACTCGGGGATTCGAATCTCGGCCGGGCAGGCTCGTTGACAGGGTGCGGTGCATTCATTGTCCAGATACAGATGCTCCAGTCTTCGGGAGCGGGAAGACAGATGAATGATGTGCTTGGGACACACCCGCTCACAGGCGCCGCAGCCCGTGCATAGGGCCGAATCCACCACGGGGAGCCCGGATGCGTTCATGGTCAGCGCCCCGAAGGGACAAGCGGCGACGCAGGTTCCCAGTCCCAGGCACCCCACATGGCATTCCTTGGCGCCGCCCCCGAGCAGCAAGGCCGCGCGGCAGTCCCGGACTCCCTCGTACTGGTATTTGAGGTCCGCCCGGTCCAGGCCGAACTTGCATCCGGGAAGGGCGATTTCGGGTTCCTTGAGACCGACTTCCATTCCCAGGAGCGCGGCCACCCGTTGGGCCACCTCGGGACCGCCTCCAACGCATGCATTGGGCGGCAAGGTTCCCATGACCATGGCCGCGGCGGCTTGGCCACATCCCGCCATGCCGCAGCCTCCGCAATTAGCGCCGGGTAATGCGGCTTCCACTTCCAGGATCTTGGGATCGATATACACATAGAACAGCTTGGAAGCCACTCCCAGACCCAGTCCGGCCAATAGCCCCAAGCCCCCGATGGTCAGCGCTGCAGTGAGCATGTTCTGTCTCCTTTACCTCGCACAGGGTCGCACTCATGCCGAAACACAAGCACGCAGTATACGCCTAAGACGCCGCAAAGTACAGTCAAGAGATAGCAAAAAACGAACTCATGGCGGGCGTTGAACCATGTGATGCGCGGCGTTTCAAAGCAACGTATGGTCTTGGAATATTGGTGCGTCCTGTCCGCCCCGGGTGTCTACCCCCCGCCTTCAACGTGGCTTGTTTCTAACCATTTTGTACCGGCCCGTTCTCATGCGGTGTATCAGCGGGCTGTTCGGGAACGGGCGGTCTGAAGAGCACGCCTCCGAAGTCACCGCTCTCCCGCGGCGACCGTCGTGCCGACTCGCGGCGAAAGATTCTCCGGTTCTTCCACTTCCGGGATCTCCTCCGTATACCGGTGGAGTTCCTTATAGGTAAACCAAATTCTCCGGATGATCGTCAGGCTCTGCAGGATTCCCATGGCGGCCAATCCCACGGGCAGATACCCGATCAAACCGAAGAAGCATAAAAGGAAAATGCGTTCGGGTCTTCCACCCCAAAAACTCACCTCGCAGGATGGGATCTGTGTTTCCGCCCGCGCCCGGGCATAGCTGACCACCTGGGCCGTTATGGTTCCGTACAGAGCCACCGCCCCCCAAATCCAGTTTCCGTCCAACAGCAGTCGAAAGCTCACGCCTCCCAGAATGAATCCGTCCGCCAACCGATCCAGCACGGAGTCCAATATACCGCCGAAGCGGGTTTGTAAGCCGAACATGCGAGCCATGAGGCCGTCCCACACATCCAACAGCCCCGTGGCCGCGATGGTCGCCAGAAACCCCGCGTGCGGGTAGCCGCAGGCGAAAAGAACTCCCGCGACCGCGGACAGCAGGAAGCCGCCCACGGTGAGATGGTTCGGCTTCATACGACATCGACGGAACAGGCGAAGAATCGGTTTGGAGAAGAAGGCCAGGAACCCGAACAGGATTGCGGCGCCCGTCACGTAATGCGGAAAACCGAAGAGATAGGCCGATAGCAGGATAACGGCCGGAGGGCCTGAAATCAGGACCGGTTTGGGAAGCCTGGAAAGCAGTTTCTCGTAGTTGGAGTACATTCGGCTTGCCGGTATTCACGCTCCCGTGTCTGCGGACAAGGGCTCCGTGCAGTCGGAGACGAAATCGAGCACAGCGCTGAAGTAGACTTCAGCCGCGTTATAGATCAGATCGTTGTGACCCGCGCCGGCGATTATATGGAGCGTCTTTTGTTCCGCGGCGCAGGCTGAAATCAGTGTTCGGGCCTCCTCCGGAGGAATCAGCAGGTCCTCTTGCCCGTGAATCACCAGAGTGGGTATCCGCACCCGGGACATCTTTTCCCGATTCCGGAAGCCCTGCGCTTCCGTCAGGCTGTAGGAAGCGGGATTCAGTCCCAGGAGTCTTAGAAGAAGCAGGGTGTGTGCAAACCCACTCTCCACGATGAGACCCCGGAGTTCCCCGGAGCGGTGGCAGGCCAGGTCGATGGCGGGCGCGCTTCCCAAGCTTCGACCCATGACGAACAACGGAACATCCGTGTCCCGGCGGCGCACTTGCCGCACCCACTCGTCGAATACCGGATAGGCGTCTTCCAGAAGGAATCGCGGGGTGGGGCGCCCGGTGCTCTTGCCGTAGCCACGATATTCGGCCACGGAAAAATGGATGCCGTGTTCCAGAAAAATGGGGCCGATATCATCGTAGTCGGCGGCGATTTCCCCGTTTCCATGGAAAAACAGAATTTCGGCCCGACCCCTCCCACGGGAATAGGTCCTCACGTGGACGCAAACGTCCTTTTCCGGAAAGACCGGGAACTCATGCGTATCGGTCGGGAGAGGACGCTCCGGGTCCGGCCTGGGATAAAACAAGCGGTGTATGATCTCCGGTCGATCCAGAGCCTCCCCCATGGACTGCAAAGTGTCTGAAGCACGCATTCGGTATTCCCGTTCGGGACCATTCGACATCCGGAGAATGGAAAAGCCGAAGCCATGGCGGCGAATCACCCGGGGGCGCCGCTGCGGGCCGCGCCCTTCGCCTCCGGATCGTGAACAATTTCTCCAAGTACTGTAGTCAGAACCATACGGTATTTCAAGACATAGATGCATGATTCCATGCTTTTGCCGGCCCGGTGCGGACGCCCCGATCCGGGCCTTGGAGGATGGTCGCGGTCGCCTCGCTTCCTCCGGGGAGGTTCCGGCATCCGGGGTTGAAACCACTCCGGGAGTCCATTATAACAGCGTTGATAACCCGTATTGCGGGCAGGCCGGTGAAAAACGATGAGATGCAAGCCACGCCTTGGGCGTGGGGCGAATCCTGAGGAATGAGGCGTACAACCCGTACGCCGCAATGACGAAGGATGAAGCCCAACGACGCCGATCGCGTTTTTCAACGGCCTGATAAACGAAAACGAAACCCGTTCCGAAGCGGGGCGTCCGCCGATGCGCCGGAGAATGGGCTTACCGGCGACCCGGCGGCGAGGTTCCGAATCGAAGGTCTGCAGGACGATTTTAGGAGAGCACCCATGATCTCCAAGGCGTTGTTCGATCCCGGGGCGGAAGGGCGCCGCATGCGTGTGGCCGCCTTCATGTCCGGGTCAGGAACCAACATCCGGAAATTGCTGGAGCTTCAGCACACCTTGGAAACCGAAAGCGGGGGATCGCCCTTCGAAGTGACATTCGTCTTCAGTGATCGGTCGGATGGATCTTCCCAAGGGGAACGCATCGCATGGGAGGCGGGGATTCCTTATTTCAGCTATGATATCCGAGTGTTTCACCGGCGGCGGGGCATCCGGCGAACGGTGGCCACAGGGGAAGGGCTGGAAGCCCGCCGGGAGTACGACGGAATCGCCAAGACTCTGGTGGAGGCCTTCGGGGTGGATGTCATCGCACTGGGCGGATACATGAGCTACATCTCGCTGGACCGATGTGTGAACGTGCATCCCGCCGATCTCACCCTGCTCAGGGCCGACGGTTCCAGGCGTTATGTGGGCGACGACGCCGTGCGTGATGCGATCCTGTCAGGGGAGACGGAACTCAGGTCAAGCACGCTGTGGACGGACCGCGGGGTGGATACGGGACCTTTGCTGGTGGTTTCCCGGCCCTTGCCGGTTACCCTGACGGCGCCTCTGGACACCTTGAAAAACGATGAGACCCTGGCGCGGAGTGTGGCCGATGAGCACCAGGATCGATTAAAAGAGCGGGGAGACTGGAACATTTTCCCGAAAACGATTCAGTGGATCGCCGAGGGACGATTCGCCCTGGATCCCAAGGGAGTGGTATATTTCGACGGGCGGCCGGTTCCCCAGGGAGTACGCCTCTGAAAAACCGCGCTTCCACGGGTGACGGCCTGCCTGTGAGTCGGTTCCGTACCGGGCGACGGCTCCGGCCCGCATCTTCCGGAGCCGGGGAAACATGGGATTCACCAGTCACAGGTGGGATGGTTCGAGAACTGGGGACCCAGCAGGCTTCGGAACTGTTGGAGAATGCGGAGGGTGGCTCCCCAAATGACGTGGCCGTTGAAGTGGATCTGTTCGAAATCCAGAACGACGTCTTCTTCCAACTCGATGGGGCCGAGAACCAGGTTGGCGTCGTCCAGGAGGAAAGCCGCCGGAACCTCGATGATCTCGGCCACTTCCACGGGGTTTGGGACGAAGGGGTACGGGTACGGTATGGAAGCGACGTACGGCGTGATGACGTAATCCGTGATGGTGCGGCTCTGGTCCAGTTTGCCCAGCACCTCCACGTGACCGGGATCCACGCCCACCTCTTCATGGGTTTCCCGTAGCGCCGTGGCCAGTAGATCCCGGTCCCTTCTGCTGAACACGCCGCCCGGAAACGAAATCTGCCCCTTGTGATGCCGCACCGCTTCCGTGCGCTTGGTGAAGAGGATATGCACCTCTCCTTCCTTGCAGTACATGGGGATCAGCACGGCGGCCTGGGTAAGATCTCCCGAGTCTTCCATGGGCTGCCAGGGGCGTTCGGCGAGGATTTCTCGAATTTTCTCTTTCATGGGCATTACAAACACGATAGAATATGGTTCGAAATCTATGTAACACACTAAACGGGTGAGGGCAATCAATTCCATGGAAAAGAAGAAGCCGGCGCCTGCCGTTAGAAATGGCAAGAAAGTCATCTCGTTGGCGGAGCATCGTGAAAGAAAACGAAACGAGGGACCGTGTAACGGATTCTGTTTGATTTGCAGCCGGGTAAACGAGTGCGACGAATTTCAGGAACAACTGGAGCAGGAGTGGTCTGAAGAACTGGCGGAAATCAGCCGGGAAGAAGGAGAGAAAGAGTACACGGTGACCCTTTCCCTGAGCGAGGGACAGCGCTTTATCGACGCGCTCAAGGAAACCCTCCTCTTTCAGTTTGTTCATCATCGGGCCGGCAAGCGTCGTTCGTACGTGAGCACGGACAAGGAGACCGTAAGTCGTCTCATGGTGGCGGAACTCATGGATCTTGAGATCAATTTTTCGTTTCACTCCCGAAAACGACCGGCCGTGTCATAGGAGATTGAGAATCATGACGGATTCGTCCGACACCACGTATGGGGAATTCCTGAACGGATACAACGAGTACGGTGAATCGAGAAAAGTACGGGACTTTCTGGACGATGTCAGCGCCTATGCGCGACAAGCCGCTGAACCCCGGAGGGACGAACGGGTCGGCGAACGCATCCGAATGATCCGCGAACAGAAAGGGCTCAGCATCGACGATGTGTCTTCGCGAACCGGGTTTTCCCCGGAGCGTCTCAAGGACATTGAGGAAGAACTGATTTCCCCTCCCCTGGGAGTTCTGGTCAAGCTAAGCAAAGCCCTGGACATGAAGATGGGGCATCTGTTGACGGGGGGGACTTCTCTTCCGTTCAGCATTTTGCGCAAGGAAGATCGAAGGCCGGTGAGCCGGTACGCGAGCAAGAAAGGCAAGCGGTACGGGTACGCCTACGAGTCGTTGGCTCCCGACAAAAAGGATCGGCGCATGGAGCCCTTCCTGGTGACCCTGGAACCGTCGGAGGTGGAGGAAGAGCGATCCACCCACGACGGAGAAGAATTCATTTTCGTGCTGGACGGTGAAATGGAAGTGCGGCTCGGCGACGAAACTCACGTGTTGCGTCCCGGGGACTGCATTTACTACGACAGCACCGTTCCCCATCTGGTGAGATCCCGCCAAGGCCAACTCACGCGCATTCTGGCCGTGCTCTATACGGCGGCTTGACGACGCCCATGCTTTCGGGGGCGGCGTTCCGAAGGGTGAGTGTCGTATCGGCCGTTTTTTCTAAAGTATAAGCGCCGAAATCCGATTCTGTAATTGAGCCGTTACCACCTTTTCGCACCATAACAGGCCGTTGAAAAACGCGATCTGCGGTGTTGGGCTTCATCCTTCGTCATTGCGGCGTACGGGTTGTACGCCTCATTCCTCAGGATTCGCCCCACGCCCAAGGCGTGGCTTGCATCTCATCGTTTTGCACCGGCCCGCCGGCAATACTGTTTATCAACGGGCTGATAAAATGTTCCGTTATTGCCGGAGCCGGTGCGATGGCGCGGGAAATAATTCTTTCGGACGGCGGGTTGTCAGGAGGGAGGGTGCGTATGTTTACTTCCGGCATCCATTTGTTGGTGCGGGTGACGCCCGAAAAGCGGCTCACTTCCACCGAAGTGAGCGAGCAGTTGGGTGTTCCCAGGAGCACGTTGCGATACTGGGAGAAGGAGTTTGAGGAATTCCTGAACACGCAGGAAGGCAAGGGAAAACACCGCCGGTACGGTCCCAGGGAAATTGAAATACTCAAGGAGATCAAGGATCTCCTTGAGGTCAAGAAATACACGCTGGCAGGCGCCAAGCGCCGGATGAGCGTCAACCAGAGCGTGGGGAGTTTCGAGGCCGTATTGGGAGAGGCGGTGAGGGAAATCGAGAAAGGAAAGCCCGTGAAGGAGGTGGCGGGGAGACTGAAGAAGACGTTGGATCTATAGCATGGTTACCGCCGGAGACGGAACTCATGGGCTTCCGCCGCATCCCCGGCGCACTCCAGCCTGCTATCGGCCCGTCGGTACACAGCCTTTTGGGCAGGCTGTTCAAAAACGATGAGATGCCAGGGGGCGAATCCTGAGGAATGAGGCGTACAACCCGTACGCCGCAATGACGAAGGATGACGCGCAACGAAGCAGATCGCGTTTTTCGACAGCCTGCTAGAAATACCATCGGGCCCAGAATTCAGGCCGAAAGACCGCCGATCGTTCGCCGAACTCCGTATGGGAAGAGCCTAATGGAATCCCTGCACGAAAAGTCAGCTCCCAATTGGTCCGGGGGGACCAGGTCATGCCGGGCTGCAGATTGCCGCTCCAGTCCTGTACACTGACGATCACGGCCACCCAGGGATTGAAGTACAGAATGTCGAAGGGTTCCTTCTGCGAAATCCTCAGGTAGAAGTACTCTTTTCCAAAATGGCGTTGCTGGTAATAGGGGCCGGTGACACGCCGGGCGCGCTGCATGACCGCCGCATCGCCGGTGTCCCGCCATTGACGGAACGCCGCCTCCTGGTATGCGAAAAAGTCTTTGAGTTCGCTGCGGCTGTAACCCGCGCCGTTATGGTAATACTCGAGGATGAAGGTGGTGTCGTACGCATTGAGATAGCGGACTCCCAGAAGATACCCCAGTTGATCCTCCCGTGAAACGGCGGTGTCGCCTGCGGCATCCAGCACCGTGCGCCGCGCCTTCCGTTGAAAGGCCAGTTCGCCGTGCACGGCGATGTTTTCCGCCAGGTTTTTGGCGAAGTCGAAACCGAAACCGGGGGGTTGATCCGGGCCGTCGAAGTAGATGAAATCCAGGTCCGTATCATGCCAGAGCAGGTAAAGCTTGAGGGCGTAATGGAGATCGCCGTTTTCGCCCAGTTCGGGATTGGCCCAGTCGCCGAAGACCGGAAGCAGCAGGGCTGTAAGCGCCACGTTGGATAGATTCCCGTGGGAAACGCTGTGGACGAGTTCGGCCCCCATCAGGGTCCGGCCTTCCAGGTTCAGCCCCGGGTCGTCCGGGTCCTTGGGCCGGTTGATGAATCCAACGGGATTCCAGGCATAGCCCTTGCCCCAAAGGATCGATTTCTTGCCCGCCTCCACGGTCAAACGGGTTGCCGGAGTCCATCGAAGATACCCTTCGTAGATCTCGTTTCTCCAACGGTTATCCGGATAGGCGGCGACAAATTCATGATGGGTGAGCAACTCGGCCCGTAAGGCGCCCCGGCGGTAGCCGCCTGTAAGTTCCGCCGAGGCGCGCCATTCATGCATGTCGGATCCAGGGTTTTCATCGTAATAGCTGAGTTTGTAGCGGGCCGAGTGCGGATCCAACCGGTAATATATGTATCGGGATTCCAACCTGCCCCCGATTTCATAAGGCTTTCGTTCCGCCTGGGGGATGATGAAATCATCCTCTCCGGCTCGGGCTGGGTGACAGAACACCGCCGTCAGCGCCAGGAGGAGAACCCAGGGGCGCATGATGTCACCGCAGATCCTGGACTCGAGGAAGGTAGGGCAAGGTGAAGACCTCGTCGGGCAGGCTGCGTCTTTTCAGGTTGGCCGAAATCATGATGGAGCGATAGCCTTGGTACAGGGGGCTTTCCGTTTCCATCACGGCGGGGCGCACGACCCCGTCTCCGATGTCCTTGATCTCCTTGAAGCGCAGCGTCTTGATGAGCATGCCCGTGGCGGCGTAGCACTCGATGCGGGTGGGGAGCAACTCCTCTTTGAGGACCCACATCCTGAGACGATCGTAGGCCACCGTTCCGCTTTTCGCCTTCAGCGCCAGCAGGTACTGTCCCTCGTCCTCTTTCAGTTCGTCCACCTCGTATTCCACGCCGTAGTCCAGGCGCATGATGTCCGCGTTGTTGAAGACTCCGCCCACCACCGATTGCATGCTCGTAATGCGGATGGGTCTTCCCACGGCGGGAATATGCAGCCACATGTTGTCCCCCAGGCGCAGGGTGGCGCGGCCCGCCTCGCCGGCGGGCGAGACGAACAGGGTGACCACCTTGTCCTGGTCTTTCTTGAGAAACCAGAGCACGAATTCCTTGGTCCGGCCGTCCGGCTCGATGTTGATGATCTTGCGATACATTTCCAGGTCCCCCGGCTGCAGATTGCGGTCCACCTGTTCCAGGATTTGTTGACCGCTCGGGGCTTCGGCGACTACGGCCAAGGGCGCCCATACGAGAAGGAAAACCGGCAGACAGCCGGCGATTCTCGGCATTCGTTTCATTTTGTTCTCCCTATTCGACTAGTTATACGTGGCGCAGGGCTTCCACCGGTTCCAGACGGGCCGCCTTGGCCGCGGGCTGAAGGCTGGCCAGGACCGAAACGGCCAGCACGACGCCGCAGGCCGAAAGCACCTGGGCCGGTGCTATGGTCGGGGCCAGGACGAATACCTGACCGCTTCGCCCGAAGGCCACTTCCACGCCGGTCAGGTTGAGGACCAGCAACACCCCTATCCCCAGGGCCGCCCCTGCCAAGGCGCTGATGAGGCCCAGGCTGAATCCCTCGGCCACGAACAGGCCCATGATCCGGCCGGGGCTGGCGCCCATGGCCGCCAGGGCGCCGATCTCCCGCACCCGCTCGTATACGCTCATCATCATGACGTTGAGTATGCTGATGAGCACCACGGCGATGAGAATCACCTGGATACCCAGGGCCATTACATCGATCATGCGCACCACGTTGTAAAAGGGGGAGAGTTGTTCCCAGGTGTGCAATTCGAAAAGAGGCCTCTTCTGTTGGGTGGTTATGGGTTCCAGCATTCCGCTCAGACGACCGGCGATCTCTTCCAGCCGGTGAAACGCTTCGACCCGTATGGCCACCTCGCTGATTTCCATGGCTTCCATACGAAGCAGGACAGCGGCGTCCTCGATGTGCAGGTAGCCGTCCCGTCCGCCCGGACCCATGAGGCCCTCCACCACTCCGGCCACTGCGAAGGTCATCCCGTTGACCGAACCGTCCTTGTTGTGGGCCACCAAAACCACGGTATCGCCGGTTTGGAGATTCATGCCTACGGCCAGGACCTCGGGTACAAGGACTTCCCCGGGTTTCAGAAGCGTGTCCGCGTGGGCGGCGCGCCGTATTCGGGATTTCAACTGAGGTACGGCCGCATGTTCTTTCTCGGGATCGATGCCGTTGAGCCGCACGTTGGTGGTCTGGGCGTAGTTGCTCAGCATGGCGCCGAACTTGATGCGGGGGGAGAAGGCCGAAACCCCGGGGGTATCGGACAGGATTTGGGCGAGCTTTTCATAGGCCTGGGCCGAAAGCATGCGGTCCAGCGGAAGATTGTCGATACTGGCCATGTAGCCCCTGCGGTGCGCCTGCATATGGCTGAGCACCGAATCCGTGATCTGTCCGACGACGGCCTGCTTGAAAGAACCGGTCAAGCCCACGAAGACGATGACGGCCACGACCCCCACGGCGATGAGCAGGCCCGTGAGCAAGGTGCGGCGACGGTAACGCAGCAGGTTTTTCAGCGCCAGCCGCATGATTTTAACCATGGCTCACCTCCCCGCCGGCCAGGGGTCCGTCCGTCAGGCGGCCGTCTTCCAGATGGAACGTCACCTCGGCCTGTTCCATGATCCGGGGATCGTGGGTGGAGAACACGAAGGTGGTTCCGAATTCGTCGCGGATTCGTTTCATCCCTTCCAGTACCTTGTGAGCCGTTTGCCCGTCCAGATTGGCGCTGGGTTCGTCGGCCAGCACGAGAACCGGGTTTCCCGCCAGGGCCCGGGCGATGGCCGTCCGCTGCTTTTGACCGCCGGAAAGCTGGGCCGGATACTTGCGGGCCTGGTCTTCGATACCGACGGCCTCCAGAACTCGATCCACCATGGTCTTCCTGTGTTGTTTAGGGATGTTGCGGATCATGAGCAGCGGATATTCGACGTTCTCGAATACCGTGAGCACGGGGAGCAGATTGAAATCCTGGAAGATGAAGCCCAGCTTTTCACCCCGGAATACCGCCCCCTCGCGGCGGCTCAAACGGCTGACGGATCGGCCGGCCACGGTGACCTCCCCCGTGGTGGGGCGGTCCAGGCAACCGATGAGGTTCAGGGCGGTGGTCTTGCCGCTGCCCGACGGTCCCACCAGGGCCGTGAAGGCCCCTTGGGGCACGCGCAGGGTGACGTCCTGAAGGGCCGCCACGTCCACTTCGCCCACGCGGTAGACTTTGGAAACGTTGTCGAAGATCACCATGTCCATGATGGACTCTTTCGTTGATCAGGCCGTTAAAAAACGCGATCTGCTTTTACGCCTTTGGCGTGACGCGTCATCCTTCGTCAGTGCGGCGTACGGGTGGTGCGCCTCATTCCTTTAGGATTCGTCCGCCTTGCGGTTCATCGTTTTGCACCGGCCCGCCCGCAATACCGTGCGTCAACATGCTGTTATGGGTGGGATCCGCATCCGTTGAGCGGAGCGGCGTCGTACGGCGACTCGTTCAGGCGAATCCCGAAGGGGATTATCCCCCGCGGGAGGACTTGATGCAAGAGATATTGGAGGCGTTTCGCACGCCGGTATACGTGGTGAGGGCGCGGGAGCGCCCTGGAGTTTGGCGTTACACCGCAGGAGCGGTGTAACGAGGGGGAAAGAAAACATGAGGGGGAAAGAGGGAGAGGTCTCGGCGGCGTTTGGCGTAGGTGTCCGTATAGGGACTGTCGTGATTGCGGCGCTCTGCGCCGTCCTCATGTCATTTCATAAGACCGGAGTTGGTATGACCCGCAGTCGTTATCGTTTTGCGGAGCCGGGCCGACCGCACTTCTTGACGCGCACCGTTGTGGAATGGCTGCCCGTTTTCACGTGTCAGGAAGTCGTGCAAATTGTGTTCGATACTTGGATCCACCAGCAGCGCGAGGCAGGGTTACGACTTTACGGGTTTGTTCTGCTCGAGAATCATCTTCATGCGATTGCCCAAGCGCCCGACTTGCCGCAAACTTGGGCGCGCTTCAAATCCTTCAGCGCCCGGGGAGTCATTGAATGGTTGGTGGCGCGTCGGGCGGAACCGCTGTTGCGGTCCATGATGGTTGGATTTAAGGATGAAGGATGTCGTCGTGAGCATCGCTTTTGGCAGGAGGGGTCTCATCCGCAAACGATGGACAACGAAGAAATGCTCCGGCAGAAATTGGACTATATACATCAAAACCCGGTGAGGCGGGGTTATGTGGATGCTCCGGAGGAGTGGCGTTGGTCCAGTGCGCGGTGTTACCTGGGGCGCGAGGGCTTGGTGGAGGTTTTTAAAGCATGGTAAGCGGTGAGGGCGCGGGAGCGCCCTGGAGTTTGAGCGTTAAGAGTCCGACGGGAGGGGTTTTTTTGAGAGCGCAAGGCGGAGTTTCGGTTCTGCGAAGCACCAGTTGGCTTTTGTCCTCAATGATCCATTCTACGCTTTCGCTGGGTGCAAATTCCATGGCTCTGGCCACGGCGG